>ERZ827512.954-NODE-954-length-32305-cov-3.775132_pt1 | contig 32305 bp, 29 predicted proteins | sample MGYA00519916_ERZ827512 | MGnify/ENA primary metagenome ERZ827512 (study PRJEB31778, sample SAMEA3449335) | human gut metagenome | biome: human gut; feature: human-associated habitat; material: faeces | place: United Kingdom | collected 2010/2012 ... | reverse complement strand
AGCGCACTCGCTTACGCTCGCACGTTTGCGAGCCGAGAAGTATTTTTGCCGATGCGCATGTCATCGGCAAAAATGCTTTGCACTTTATTTGCGCCTGCGGGCGCAAACTCTGCGAGGCTTTTTCGACAGAATGAAGCGAGACTTCTTCCATAGAAGTCTCGCTTTTTGCTGTCTTTTTTCAGAGCGGCTGCTTTTTGATCATGGCGAACCGGCGGGGATATTTTGCCGGGGTGGGCGCGGTTTTCGGGATGATAACGACGCTGTGCACGGCGTCCGTGCCGGGAACGGTGTATTTCTCGATGCGCGGTTTCCCGCCGCCGAGCGTGCGGATGCAGCGTGCCGCCTCCTGCACCTCTTCCTCCGGCTCCGGCCCCTTCATCGCGGCAAACACGCCGCCGACGTGCACGAGCGGCAGGCAGAGCTCGCAGAGCATCGTCATGCGCGCCACGGCGCGGGATGTGACGACTTCAAAGCTCTCGCGCAGCGCGCTCTCTTCCTCGGCACGTCCGGCAAGGCATGTGACGTTTCCGAGACCGACCGTATCGCACACCTCCTGCTGGAACGTCACGCGCTTCTGGAGACTGTCGATGAGCGTGATGTCCGCGTCCGGCGCGAGGATCGCCGCGACAAGTCCCGGAAAGCCCGCGCCGGAGCCGATGTCCGCGGCGGTCTTGCCGGAGAGACGCACATACCGGAGCAGCGCGGCGCTGTCGAGAAAGTGCAGGCGCGCCGTCGCCTCCTCGCCCTCGATGGCGGTGAGATTCATCACCTTCGAGCGCTCGTCGAGCAGCGTATAGTAGGCCCGGAGCTGCGAGAGCTGCGCCGCCGTCGCCGGGACGCCGAGCTCCGCAAGGCCGGATGTGAGTATTTCTTCCATGGTCATGGTGTGTACCTCCATATGAAGCTCCGCTGATTTTTCAGCTCTTCCGGTCGAATCGGTGCCCGCAGCGGGGGCAGGTGACTTGAATGCGGCCCTTACCGCGCGGCACGCGCAGATAGCTGCTGCAGCCGGGACAGGAGAAAAACCGGAAATCGCGGCTCTGCTTCGCGCGATGCAGCGCACCGGAAATCTTTTCCTTCGCGCGGTCGTATTTCGCGCGCGCGACCATGTCCTCCGCCTGCCGCATGGGAAGATTGCGGGAGAGCGTCCGGAACAGGGCGTAGCCCGCTATAAGAAACGGGACGGAGCCGATCCGCCCCAGAAACAGCAGGTTCAGCCCGGCGATGATGGCCGCAATGCGGAAGAGATGCTTATTGAGAAAGTCCACGCCGTTTCGTCCGAGCATGAACATATTCAGCCGTGTCCGCATAGTCCGCGCCCCCTTTCGTCCGGATGTTTTATAATTCTATCATGCCGGGGCGAAAGGCGTCAACAAGCCGTTGGCATATTCTCTGCCGCCGCGCCATAAGATAGATAGTATCGATGGGCAGGGGAGGCGGAACGATGAACCGGAAGGGAAAGCTGCTGTGCACGGCAATTATGGCGGCGCAGCTGGTGTTTCATGCCGGGGCGCTGGCCCAGCCGGGCGAGCGCGCCGCCGAGACATATGAAAGCGGGCGTCTCGGCGCGGCGCTGCTCGCACTCGAACTCGGCGACGCGCACGCTTCCGGACAGCTCCTGCTCGCGGACAACCTTCCTATCGAAGCGTCGGCACCGGAGATCACACCGGAGCCGACGGCGGAACCGTCGCCGGAACCAGCATCGGAACCAGCGCCGGAGCCGACGCCCGAATCCACCCCGGAACCGACGCCGGAGCCGACGCCCGAACCCACCCCGGAACCGACGCCGGAGCCGACGCCGGAGATCACGCCCGAGCCCACGAGCGAGCCGACGCCGGAGATCGTGCCGTTCACGGACGACACCGGCATGGAGATCCGGAACAAAACGGATCTTGAAGCGGATATCGCCGCGCTCATGGCCGAGCCGCTCGTGCAGAAGCTCGGCGCGGAGGGGCCGCAGATCTTGATAATACATACGCACGGCACGGAGGCATATCTCCCCGCGGCGGGCGAGGAATATACGCCGAGCGACCCATACCGCACGACCGATCCGGGGCGCTCGGTCATCCGCGTGGGCGACGTGCTGTGCTCCGTGCTCGAGGAATACGGCCTTCGCGTGCTGCACGACCGCACGCTCTACGACTATCCGAGCTACGCGGGCTCTTATGAGCGCGCCGCGGCGTCCATCGAGGCGTATCTTGCCGAGTATCCGGACATCGCGCTCGTGCTGGACGTCCACCGCGACGCCATCGGCGACGAATCGACCGTCTATAAGACCTGCGCCGCCGGAAGCGGCATGGCGCAGGTGATGCTCGTGTGCGGCACGGACGAATATCTTGAGCACCCGCTCTGGCGGGAAAATCTCAAGCTCGCGCTCGCGATGCAGGCCGCGGCGGTATCGGCAGACGGCGCGCTCATGCGCCCGATCCATCTCGCGCCGGAGCGGTACAACCAGCAGTATACGACCGGCTCTCTCATTATAGAAGTCGGCACGAACGGCAACACGCTCTCCGAAGCGCTCGCCGCCGCGGAGCTTTTCGGCCGCGCCGCGGGGGAAATGCTCGCCTCTCTCGCCGCGCCGGGTTAAGAGCCGCGCCGATTGTCCATACTCCCTGTAAGGAACAAACCGAACAGGGAGGATATATTTCTTATGGAAGTTCAGGAGATCATGACGGCAAAGGTCATCACCGTCGGACAGGACGAGCCGGTCACGGCGGCGGCACGGCTGCTGCGGCGGTGGAATCTCGGCGCGCTGCCCGTGACGGACAGCACCGGGCGGCTGCGCGGCGTGCTCACCGACCGGGACATCGTGCTGCGCTGTCTTGCGTTGGATAACGACCCCGCGGACACGCGCGTTTCGGAGGTCATGTCCCGCGCGGTCGTGACGGCGCGGCCGGGCGACAGCGTGCAGAGCGCCGCCGCGCTCATGGCGCGCGAGCAGCTGCGCCGTCTGCCCGTGGCGGAAAACGGGCGGCTCGTCGGCATGGTGACGGCGTGCGATCTCGCCCGGCGCGAAAAGCTCGACGCCGAATTTGCCGAAGCCATGCGCGGCATCAGCGCCAATCTGGTGCGGAGATAAGGCAGAAGCCGCCATCCCCGTGGGGATGACGGCTTCCGTATTGCGGAGGTCAGTCGGCGATCTGTGCGACGGCGTTCAGCGCTCTGGCAAGATCACGCCGTGGCCTTTTGGCCTTGCCCGCTTTGCCGAGCGCCTCCAGAACGGCAAGGCAGTCGCTGTCGTCCAGCTGCGCGATGACATCCAGCCTCAGTCGGGCGCGGGACGTGCCTACATAGTAAAGCAGGACGTTCTGCCCGTCGTTGCCGGTAAACGTGGTCTTGTCCACATCCACCAGAATGACCGCGTCCGCTTCAAGCCCCTTGCACTTCCGGCAGGTGGTGAAGCGGATGGACTTCTTCCCCGCGGGATAACCGCCGTTGACCAGATGCGGCGTCAGGATGCTGTCGTTTTCGGCTTTGCAGGTGAGGATCACGATATCGCGCACTTCGTCGGAGAAAAGCCCATCAATGGCGCCGTCCACCTCCGCCAGAACCGAATCTGCGTTTGAGCAGTAATGCAGCTTCGCGGGCGCACCGACGAGACAGTTTTCGATCAGCTTCGGCGCGCGGTCGGAGATCGGGCCGAGTGACGTTTTGGCGATGTTCTCCGTGTTCCGGCAGTTCCGGTAGAGCGTCAGCTTGCAGTCGGCGTCCGCAAGAAACGGAGGGAGCTTCCGCGCCTGAATCAGCTGGAGCTTATCATAGAACACATAAAAGCTGCCGTCCTCCGTTGTTTCCTCAATGATCGACTTCATGGTCTCCAGCACTTCGGCAATATCGTCGCTGCCGAAATCCTGCCCCTCGTCCACGATCACATGCCGGTAAGGGAAGCTCTTGTTTTCCCACATGGTCATCAGCAGCCGCTCGAGTGCGTCATAGTCCGGCTTCGGTGTATGGCAGAGCCGGCAGGCGAAACCCGCAATGGTGCTGTACTCTATGTTCTCGTCGGCGAAGTTTTCCGAAAGGTAGTCCTTCAGCTGACTGTTGAAGCAGAGAAAGAGCACTTTCTCGCCGCGGCGGGCGTGACGCTTTGCCTTTTCCACTGCCACCAGCGTTTTTCCCGTGCCGGCCGCGCCGTTGATCACGGCGGTGCGCTGCTCGTCCAGGAAATTCAGCACGGCGGACTGCTCTTTCAGCAGCTTGTGGAATACCATATGCGCGCCGTCCACGGCAACGCTCTCGAGCAGCAGCGGATTGAGCGGCGGAACGGGCACGAGCGCAAAGCAGCTCAGCGCCAGATCAAGAAAGCGCAGATTGACCAGCAGCGTGTTGCGTGAAAGGATCAAAATGTCTTTGGCCAGCGCCTCGCGCCTGCCCACGGCTTCATTTTCCATATCCGGCTCCCTTGGCGGCGAATAATGACGAATCCACACAAATTTTACCATGCTCCCGGAGCGATTTCAAGCATGCCGCTTGCCCCGCACCATATTTATCCGTTGTTATTATGATATTATCACGATCGCGGCCCTATAAACCGGACTTCGGAACAAGGAGAGGACCTTCCCCACTGTCGAAAAAACGTCCTATTCGATGAGCCGAACCGGAAAAACGGACAAAAAATCCCCTCCTGCGCAGAAAAAAGAAAGGACTGCGCAGGAGGGGGTTGTGTTGTCCGCATATTCTGCGGAGTTCATTCTTTCGGGGGAATTTTTACGTATAGGGTCAGTCGGCGGCGGGGTTCGGCGGGGCGGTGGATTCGCGTACCTGGAGCGTCGGCGTGAGGATCACGCGGCGGGGCTGCGGCTTGGCGCCCGGCTCGTTTTCCATGATAATGCGGATAGACTCCTGCGCGATCTCGCGCAGCGGTTGGTGGATGGTGGAAAGCATTGGTGTCACCATGGTGCAGAGCTGGATATCGTCCATGCCGAGGAGAGAGATGTCCTCCGGCACGCGGTAGCCCTGATTTGTGAGGCTTTTGAGCACCGCCGCAGCTATGATGTCGTTCTGCGCCCAGATCGCCGTCGGGAGCGCACGTCCGGCGTAGTCCGCCATGAGCGCGTCGCACGCGGCGAGACCGGTCTCAAAGTCCGGCAGATCTGTCTGCGAATACTGCCATTCGAGCTGCGCCTGATATTTGGCGAGCCCGTCGCGGAAACCGTCCAGACGGTCGCGTGCCCACTGCGTGATGCGCGGGCCGGTGACGGTGGCGACACGCTTGTGCCCGATGCTTCCGAGGTACTCGCCCGCCATCACGCCGGCGAGATAGTTGTCCGTAGCGACGTTGGAAAAGCTGTCCACGTTGATGCGGCGGCCGACGATCACGACCGGTACCCGCCGCTCCTCCTGCTCGAGCAGAGACTGCACGGCACGGGTCTCATCGTAAATGAGATAGAGGATGATCCCGTCGATATTGCGGCTGAAATAGGTGTTCAGCAACTCCTTTTCGGTCTCGTACCGGTTGTGGTGGTTTCCGAGGATCAGCGTGTAGCCCTTTTCCTGCAGAAGGCGGCTCGTGTGCTGGATCATCGTGGCGCTCGTGTGATGGATCGCGTCCGGCACGATCAGCGCGATCTGGCGGCTGTTGCGCGTGCGTAGCCCGCTTGCCACAAGGTTGGGGCGATAGTTGAGCTTTTTCATGGCCGCCTGGATCGTTTTGCGGGTCTCGGGGTCTACCATGCCCGGATTGTTGATGGCGCGGGAGACCGTAGCGGGGGAAACGCCGGAGAGTGCCGCTACATCTTTCAAAGAGACCATGCGCTAAACCGCCCTTCTGTTCTTTTTGCTAAAGCAGGTATAATATGACTATACCGTGACGGGAGGGAAAAGTCAATGAAAACTGTCAAGAAAATACAAATTGGATGAAATCGTTTCCACAAAGCGCCGGCGATGAGACTTTGACAGAGAAGATTGGCGGTTTCTGTGGCAAGCGACTAAACGACACAGACGGAATTCTGTGAAATATGTCAATTATAACAAGAAAAATTTGGCCATTTCCAGCATTGACGCTGCCTGAAAATCATGATATCGTACTTTATGCAAACGATTTCATGACGACGCTGCATAAGCGGCGGACGAGAAAGGAAAGGAAGGACTATTTATGAATCTTCTGGAAATGAATCCCCACGAGACCCGGTACATCCCACTGATCGGCAGCCCCATCGGCGGCTCCACCGCCTCGTATCTTTACAACCAGATCTTTGCCGCCTTTGGCATCAACGCAATGTCCTACCCGGTAGAGGTCAAGAAGGGCGAGCTGCCGGAGTTTCTGGCCGCCGTCAAGTATATGAATACCCCCGGCTGCGTCCTCACCTCCCCCCACAAGCAGGACATCATCCAGTATATTGACGATGTGGACGAGGCCTCCCGCGTGTTCCGCTCCGTGAATACGCTCCGCTTTCGCGAGGACGGCCGCATCGAGGGCCACGGTCTGGACGGCAAGGGCGTCATCGGCGCGTTTGACGACAACGGCGTGGATCTCAAGGGCAAGGAAGTAGTCATGCTCGGCGCCGGCGGCATCAGCGGCATTTTTGCCACCGAGCTCGCCAATCGCGGCATCCGCAAGCTTACGATCCTCAACCGCACGGTGGACAAGGCCCGCTATGTAACCGAGACGCTTGCCGCGCGCACTCCCGTGGAGACCGCCTGCGGCGAATATACGCCGGAGAACGCCCGCCGCGCCGTGGAGACCGCCGACATTCTCATCCAGGCTACGACGCTTGGCATGAAGGGCTCCGGCCACGACCACCCCGACCTTTCCTTCATGGAAGCGCTGCCGGAAGGCGCGTGGGTCATGGAAGCTGTGTCCAACCCGCCGGAGACCGCAGTGATCAAGAAGGCGCAGGAGCTCGGGCTGCACACCGTTATGGGCATGGAGATGCTCGTCAATCAGGTCAGCGCTATCTGCAAGTTCATTCTTGACTGGGAAGCGCCGGAAGAGGCCAAGAAGATCGGCATTGACTTCTACTGCAACCTGTTTAACTACCACAAGTAAATCCCGGAATAATCTCTTGGCATACCTCCGGACAAAACCGGAAACAAATAGAAACGACAAGAAAGAAAAAGGAGAGCTTCACAATGAAAAAGACCCTTGCGATCCTTCTGGCCGTGGTAATGGCCCTGTCCCTGATGGTTGCTTGCGGCAGCACGGCGAACACCCCCGCTGCGGAAGAGCCCGCCAAGACCGGCGAGGCGGCTCCCGCCAAAACGATCGTTCTCAAGCTCGGCCATAACAGCAACGCCGAATCCATGTACAACCAGGGCTGCGAAAAGTTCGCACAGCTTGTGGAAGAGTACACCAACGGCACCGTGAAGGTCGAAATCCACAACAGCGGCACGCTCGGCGACGAGGCCGAACTGCTCGACGGCGTCCGTATGGGCACGGTCAACATGGCTCTCATCAACTCCTCCCAGCTCGCCACCTACTGCAGCGAATTCTCCGTTCTGAGTCTTCCGTTCCTGTTTGAGAGCTATGACCACATCGAAGCGGTCGTCAACAACGAAGAGATCTGCAAGATCCTCTCCGATGACGCTCTCAACAACGGCGGCGTGCAGCTGCTCATGCCCTTCTGGGCCGACGGCTTCCGTCACTTTGTCAACGCCAAGCACGAGGTTACCACTCCGGACGACCTGAAGGGTCTCAAGCTCCGCACCCCGGCGTGGGAAGCGCTTATCGCCGCCACCGAGCAGTTCGGCGCCACCGCGCTCACCATGCCCTTCGGCGAAGCCTATGCGGGCGTTTCCTCTGGCACCGTGGACGGCATGGAGGGCACCTCTTGGTCAATTCTCGCCAACGGCATCAATGAGGTCTGCGACTACATGACGCTTGACGGCCACGTCTACAGCCCCTCCGTTCTCATCATGAACGTGAAGGATTACACCGAGAAGCTCACCCCCGAGCAGGTCGAGGCTGTTACGAAGGCCGCCGCCGAAGCCGGCCAGTGGGAGACCAACCTCGTCCGCGACTCTGAGCAGGAAGATCTCAAGAAGCTCGCCGAGCTCGGCATGACCGTCACCGAAGTGGACAAGTCCCTCTGGATCGAGGCCGCGCAGCCCGTGTATGAGAAGTTCGCCAGCTCTTACGACCAGAACCTCATCGCGCTGATCGCCGCTCTCAAGTAAAACTTTCCTCCCTCCTATTTCCCCCCCCGGCAACGCAGCGAGCGAATGCAGCCATCATCCCGCTGCATTCGCTCGTACTGTATCTGCCTGTATCTGCGCAACTCCCGTATTCCATAAGGAGGTCTCTATGAAAAAAGCCGAACACATTCTCTCGCAGGCGGTCAAGACGGTCGTCACGATCCTTCTGCTCGCGCTTACGGTCCTCGTGACCTATACCGTTATCCTGCGCTATATATTCAACGGCGGCGTCCCCGCCGCCGAGGAGCTGGTGCGCTATCTCTTTGTATGGTCGGCATTCTTCGGCATCGTTCTGGGTGTGCAGGAAAAATCCCATATGAGCCTTACGTTCCTGTACGACTCGTTCCCCAAGTTGCGCCCGTATCTGAAGGGTATCTACTATGTGTGCAGCTACGTCTTCTGGGGTGTCATCGCCGTATACGGCTACCGGTTCACGACGCAGGCCGCGACGGCACGCTCCACGCTGCTGCCCATCACGCTCAACTATGTCTACGCCGCCGTGCCGATCTGCGCGGTGCTCAGCATCATTTTTGTCACGTTCCAGCTCATTCACGAATTCGCCGATAAAAAGGAGGAGGAAACCACATGAACGTTGTATGGCTCTCGCTCGGTCTCTTTTTCCTCTTCATGATTCTCGGCGTGCCAATCGCAATGTCCATCGGTCTCGCCGCGGGCGCGTCGCTCCTCGCAATGGACACCTCGCTCGTCGTTATGGCGCAGAAGATGTTCATCTCCACCAACAGCTTCACGCTGATCGCCATTCCGTTCTTCATGCTCGTCGGCGCGATCATGGACCGCAGCGGCATAACGGAAATGCTCGTAAACTTTGCCAAGGCCTGCATCGGCTGGATCCGCTACGGCATGGTGTATGTCACGATCCTCGCCGGCATCCTCATGGGCGGCATCTCCGGCTCTGCCACGGCAGACACCGCCGCGCTCAGCGGCATCCTGATCCCCACGATGGAGCGGCAGGGCTATCCGAGAAACTTCACCGCGCCACTGCAGGCCTCCGCCGGTACGCTTGGTGTCATCATCCCACCGAGCCTGTGCATGATCGTGCTTGGCAGTGTCACGAACCTGCAGGTGAGCAAGCTGTTCATCGCGGGAATCATCCCCGGCTGCATCGTCGGTCTCTGCATCGGCATCATCAGCTTCTTCATCTGCCGCAGCCAGGGCTTCGGTGAATCCGACACGATGCGCTTCAGTCTCAAGCTCCTCGGCAAGTCCACGAAGGAAGCAGTCTGGGCGCTGCTCATCCCCGTCATCATCGTCGGCGGCATCCTCGCTGGCGTGTTCACGCCCACCGAGGCTTCGGTCATCGCCGTAGTGTACACGTTGTTCGTCGCGCTTATGGTGACGAAAACGATCCGACTCAAGGATATCCCCGCTATCTTCTGCGACGCCGCCCGCTCCACCGGCACGGTCATGTTTGTCATCGGCACCTCCGCGGTGTGGAGCTGGATCCTCTCCTACGCGAACATCCCCGGCATGCTCGCGGACGCCATCACGTCGTTCACGCAGAGCCCGTTCGTCGTCATGATGATCATCACCGTCATCTTCCTCATTGGCGGCATGTTCATTGACGGCACTCCGCTCATTATCATGCTCGTGCCGCTGCTGTACCCGGTCGCCACGGCGGTCGGCTTCGATCCGCTGGCCTTCGGCATTATCATCTGCATCTGCAACGCCATGGGCGCCATCACGCCGCCGGTCGGTGCGGCACTGTTTGTTGCGTGCGCATCCGGCGGGGTCAAGCTGGAAAAGACTTTCAAATACGTCTACCCCATCGTCATTGCCGAGCTCATTTCCATCATCATCCTGTGTATCATCCCCCAGCTCGCATCCTTCCTCCCGTCCATTGTCGGCCGGTAACTTGATGAAAAAGGAGATATTATAATGAAAACTCTGAAAGTTGAAGAGCTCACCAACGAAACCTTCCGCGAATACGGCTCCTTCTCCGATATGCTCCACCCCACCGGAACGTTCCTCGGCGGTATCCCCGCCCGCTTCTTCCGCGACCGCGTCGTCGCCAACTATGACCCGACGAGCCTCGTCGCCTTCGGCGTGAACGAAATTTCGCCCCGCGAAAAGAACCTCATCGAGAAGACTGAGCACCACTTCAACACCTGCGAAGTGCTCATGCCGATGGACGGCGATCTCTATCTCGCGGTCGGCCCTGCACGCAAGGCCCCCGATTACGGAGAGTTCCATGCCTTCCGCATTCCGAAGGGTACGCTCGTCTGCCTGCGTCCCGGCACGTTCCACTCCGGCCCCTACACCGCGGGCGACGAGATCGTACACACGCTGCTCGCCCTGCCGGAGATGATGTACATGAAGGACTGCCACTTCTATCCCATCGACGAGCCGATCGAGATCGTGAAGTAAACGGTTTTGGCAAAATGTTTCGTCTGCCCGCAGGCAGACCCATATCAGGAGGAATAAACCATGGCATTTGATCTTGGATTGGAAAACAAAGTCGTCGTGATCACCGGCGGCGCGACCGGCATCGGCTTCGCCACCGGTCTGGAATTTGCCCGACAGGGCGCGCACGTCGCGATCTGCGGCCGCTCGGAGGCAAAGCTCGCCAAGGCGCGCGAGGCGTTCGCCGCCGAGGGCTTCGAGCTCTTCACCGAGGCGTTGGATGTGTGCGACGCCGAGAAGCTGTACGCCTTTGGCGACCACGTCATCGAAAAGTTCGGCCGCCTGGATGTGTGGATGAACAACGCCGGCATCGCCATCACCAAGCCGCTGCTCGAGTTCACAGAGGAAGAATGGAACCGCGTGCTCGATCTGAATCTGAACGCCGTGTTCCACGGCTCGCAGTACGCCGCGCGGAAAATGATCGCGCTCGGCAACGGCGGCGTCATTCTCAACGCCGGATCGTTCCAAGCGCTGATGCCGGCGGCCGCCGCAGTGCCTTACGGCACGACCAAGGCCGCGGTCGTCATGTTCAGCCGCACGTTCGCCGCGGAAATGGCACCCTACAACATCCGCGTTCTCAGCTACATACCCGGCGTTATCAGCACGCCCATGGCCATCGACTGGCTCAACGAGACCGACCAGATCCGCAACATTCCCTCGTACCGCTACGGCCAGCCCGAAGATCTGGCAAACGCGCTCGTCTTCGTCTCCTCGGATCGCGCCAGCTACATCAACGGCGTCCACATCGACGTGACCGGCGGCAAGTTCTGCGTGCAGAACCCCCGCTACGCCTTTGAGCACATGGACAAATCCAAATAAAGGAGCACACCATCACCATGGAACAGAAAACCGTATTTATCGGTGCAACCGGCTACGACCACTACTGTACGGAGGGCCGGAAAAAGTTGCTTGACGCGGGCTGCTGCCTGATCGAAAACCAGCTCGGCCGCCCGTATACCGCCGAAGAGCTCAAGGCCATCGGCGGCGAGATCAACGCCGTTATCTGCGGCTGCGAGGTATGGAACGAGGAAACGATTGCCGCTGCGCCCAACCTGAAGGTCATCGTCAAGTTCGGCGTCGGCGTGGACAACATTGACCAGGAAGCCGCCAAGCGTCACGGTGTACAGGTGGCGAACTGCCCCGGCATGAACTCCGTTGCCGTGGCGGAGCAGACGTTTGCGCTGCTGCTCGGCTGCATGCGCGAGGTGCCGGCGCTCGACCGCGCCGTGCGCGAGGGCCGCTGGGATCGCCGCGTGTTCCCGGAAATTTGCGACTCGGTGTTCGGCGTCCTCGGCTTCGGCGCCGCCGGACGAGAGATCGCGCTGCGCGCCCGGGCATTCGGCGCGGAGGTCCTCGCTTACGATAAATACCCCAACTACGCCTTTGCCGAGCAGATCGGTGCGAAGATCGTCTCGCTTGACGAGGTGCTCGAGCAGTCCGACATCATCTCCGTCAACCTGCCGGCGCTGCCCGATACGCTGCACATCATCAACGCAGAGAACATCGCGCGCATGCGCGACGGCGTTGTAATCGTCAACGCGGCCCGCGGCGTGCTTGCCGACGAGACTGCGGTTGCCGCAGCGCTGGAGTCTGGAAAAATCTTTGCATATGCCACCGATGTGTACGAGTCCGAGCCGGTGCAGGGCGATTCGCCGCTCATCCATTGCAAGCGCGCCGTTCTCTCGCCGCATCTCGCGGGAGAGAGTACCAACAGCTACCGGAAGATCGGAAACGCGACGGCGGAGGGTGTCCTTGCCGTTCTGGCGGGCGGAGAAGTGCCGCACCGTCTCGCATAAGGCGCAAACGCGCTTCAGAAAGGAGTTTTTATCATGAAAAAGTTTTACGGTGTCGTTACGCCGCTTTCCACGCCAATGTGCGCGGACGAGAACGTCGATTATGACAGTCTCGAAAGTCTCTGCCATTTTCTGATCGAAAAGGGCATCAATGGTCTCTATCCCAACGGCACCACCGGCGAGGTCGTTTACCTTACGGCGGACGAGCGCAAGAAGATTCTCGAGCATGTGGTGAAGGCCGCGGCCGGACGCGCCGTGGTATTCTCCATGGTCGGCGCCGCCACCACGGCGGAGACGATCGAGCTGGCACAGCACGCCGAAAAGGCGGGCGCGGACGGCATCGGTGTCGTCACGCCGTACTACCACAAGCTCAGCGACGACCAGCTTTTCGCGCATTATAAAAAGGTCTCGGAGTCGGTCGCGTCCGATTTCCCAATCTATCTTTACGCCATCCCCCAGCTCGCGGCGAACGACATTTCCGTCTCTCTCGCCGAGCGCATCGCAAACGAGTGCCCAAACGTCATCGGCATCAAGTACAGCTATCCCGACATGCCGCGGATGCTGAAGTTCCTGAATGTCCGCGGCGGGGATTTCTCTGTTGTCACCGGTCCGGACGATCTTTTCTACTGCCTGCTCGCCTCCGGCGGAGACGGCACGATTTCCGGTAACTCCAACGTCATCCCGGAGTGCTATGCCGCCGTGTACAGCGCGTTCCTCCGCGGGGACTACACCACCGCGGCAAAGCTGCAGGATCGCGTGATCCGGCTCAACGCCGTGCTCAGCGGGCCGAACAGTCTCGCCTGCTACAAGGCGGGTCTCGTCCACCGCGGCGTGATCGCGCACCGGACGCTCCGTTCCCCGCTGACCGAACTCGCCCCCGCCGAGGAGGAAGCGCTGCTGGCGCGGCTGGAGGAAATGGATTATACAAATCCTTGCGTTTGAGCACCGGATACTATAAAATAAGAAGGAACGACATATGAGCAACCGAGAGATCATTTCTTCCACCTACGAAAAGCACGGCGGCATCTTCCGCCTGATCCCGATCTTTGTGCCGCGTCCGTTTTCGACGCCGGGCCGCCGTCTGCGCCTGCATCCGGACGATTACTACGCTTTTGGCACGGAGCGCGGTGCAATTAAAGAGCGCTGGTTCTCGAGCGTCATCCACTGCAACAACGGTCCGCTGACCCGCCCGGATGAGGGACTGAGCTATGTTTCCTACGGCACGACGCCGGAGGAGAAGTTCACGCTCAAGGAAGCCGTCGAGAAGCTCGGCGCAAAGCTCATCGGGCAGGATATGATGGACAAGTACGGCACCTGGCCGATGTACTCGAAGTTCTTCGACTACGATGTGCCGCTGTTCCACCACCTGCATCTGGACTTCCAAGCCGCGGCGAAGATCGGCGTGCTCGGCAAGCCAGAGGCGTATTACTATCCGCCGCAGTATAATAACTACGCCGGCTCCATGCCGGTGACATATTTCGGCTTCGACCCCGACTGCACGAAGGAAGAGGTCCGCGAGCGTCTTGTGAATTACGAGAAGGAGGACATCCGGATCACGGAGCTCTCCCGCGCGTACCGGATCGAGCTCGGGACGGGCTGGTATACGCCGCCCGGGGTCGTGCATGCGCCCGGCTCATATCTGACGTATGAGCCGCAGTGGAACAGTGACGTGAACTCGGTGTTCGAGAACGTCGCCTCCGGCGAGGTCTACAGCCGTGACTTCCTCGTGGAGAACCTGCCCGAGGAGGAGAAGGACAGCGTAGACGCCGTGATGGATTTGATGGACTGGGACGCGAACGTGGATCCGCACTATAAGCAGACGTACTTCCGCCCACCGGTGGTCGCATCGGAGGAAGAGGGGAAGTACGTGGAAAAGTGGGTCGTGTACGGGAATCCGTACATCGGGGCGAAGGAGCTCACGGTGTATCCGGGGCAGACGGTCACGATCCGCGACAGCGGCGCATACGGCTGCATCCTGACGCAGGGGCACGGCACGATCGGGGATTATGAGTGCGAAGCCGCGGGCATGCTGCGGTTCGGGCAGCTGAGCGCGGATGAGTATTTTGTCGGCGCAGAGGCCGCGGCGAGAGGCGTTACGATCACGAACAGGTCGTGCGAGCCGCTGGTCATGCTCAAGCACTTCGGCCCCAACCATCCCGAAAAGCCGTAAAAAAGCCAAAGATATAAGGAGGAAAAAGCCATGCTCAACCACATTTCACCGGTATTCTCTCCGGAGCTTCTCGCTGCGGTCTACGCGATGGGACACGGGGACACGATCGTGCTGGCGGACGGGAACTTCCCCTCGGACGGGGTGAGCCGCCGCGGCGCGGCGGAGATCATCCGCGCGGACGGTCACGGCATCCCAGAGCTTCTCGACGCCATTCTGGCGCTCATGCCGCTGGACACCTACGCCGAAAAGCCGGTGCTGTACATGGCAAAGTCCGAGTGCGACCGCAATCTTGTGCTTCCCATTCTGGACGAATACAAAAAGATCATCGAGAAGTACGACGAGCGCGGCGAGGCGTGCACGGGCTATCTGGAGCGGTACGCGTTCTACGATAAGGCGGAGCAGGCCTGCTACATCGTGCAGAGCGGCGAGACCTCGCAGTATGCGAACATCATCCTGCAGAAGGGCGTCGTCAAGCGGAATAAGTAATCGTTTCTTTTCTCCTTTCGGGGCGTCTGTACCGTTTCGGCCGGACGCCCCGTTTTCGCGTTTTCGGCGGAAAAGAAAGAAAAAAGGTGTCAGCGGGATCGCTCCGGCTGACACCTTTTTTGTTGGGTCGATTACAGAACATTAAAATTCATGTTCATGATGTACTGCTCCATGAATTCGGCGCTGGCGTTGAGCTCCACATGATGCGTGACGGCACGGATGTGCTCGCAGCGGGCGCTCTCCGCGCGGTCGCGGAGATAGCGGCACACGCCGCTGCCCGCGCCGTTGCCGACGGCGACGACCCTGTCGCGCGGCGCGGCGGGGAGAAGGCCGATATACAAAGCGTTGTCCACGTCGATGTAGTTTCCGAACGCCCCGGCGAGGATGAGCGAATCGAGCTCCTCCGGCTCAATGCCGCGCTCGTGGCAGAGCGTCAGACACCCGGCGCAGATCGAGCTTTTGGCGAGCTGGATCTGACGGATATCCTCCTGCGAAAGATAGACCGGATGCTCGCCGCGCGTGAGGAAGAAGGCGTTATTGTATTCGCCCACCGGCTCAAGCCGGTCGAGCAGGGGACTGTCCGGATGCTCCGCGGCGAATTCGTCGCGAGGGAGGAGCCGTCCGGTCATGTCCACGAGGCCGCAGCGGACGAGCGCGGCGGTCATGTCGATGATGCCGGAGCCGCAGAGCCCCTTCGCCTCGCCCTCGCCGAGGACGTGGAAGCGAAGCTCCCCGTCCGGCGTGATGTCTGCGTGGTCGATCGCGCCCTCCGAGCCGCGCATGCCGCATTCGATGTTGCCGCCCTCAAGCGCGGGGCCGCAGGCGGTGGAGGAGGTGAGGAAGCCGTCGCGTGCGTTGCCGACGGCGATCTCTCCGTTCGTGCCGAGATCGACGGCGAGATGCACGCCTTCCTCCGGCACGCCGAGCAGCACGGCGGTCGTATCCGCGCCGACGAACCCGCCGAGCAGCGGCAGAAACTCCACGAGCGCGCCCGCGGGGCAGTTTTTCAGTCCGATCTCCCCGGCGGGAGCACGCACAGTGTCCGCGGTGACGCTCGCAAACGGCTCCGCGCCGAGCGCGGACGGGTCAATGCCGAGGAAGAGATGCTGCATCGTGCTGTTGCCGCAGAAAACGAGCTGCCAGAGATCGTCCGAGAGGCCCGGCACGGCGTTTGACGCGGCGGCGAGAAGAGCGTCGATCGTGTCGAGAATGGCGCGGTTGAGCTCCTCAAGCCCGGTTTCGTGCTCTATGGCGTGCTGGATGCGCGCGATGACATCCGCGCCGTACCGGATCTGGCCGTTGAGCGCCGAGCTGGTGTGGAGAAGAGCGCCGGTCGTAAGATCGTAGATATACATGGCGACGGTCGTTGTGCCGATGTCCACGGCGGCGCCGTAAAGACGCGGCGCCGTATCGCCGCGCTGCACGCCGAGGAGCGTATCCTCATGGCGGATGAACGTGAGCGGGTCTTCCTCCGCGTCGCGGTGCGCGCGGGAAAACTGCCGCGCCGCCGCGAGCGAAACGCCGCGGAGATAAGCGCCGCAGTGCTCCGGCTCCCGCTCGGCGGGAAAGAGAACGGCTTTCGTCACCGCGGGGGCGAAGACATCGTGTGCGCCGCCGGAGGTGAGGATCTGCGCGGAGGCGTCCTCCGAAACTTCAAGAAAAACGGTGATGTCCTCCGTGACGGGCGTGATGCACGCGCGCACGGTCTCGCGCACGCCGCGGCGCTCCACGAGAACATCGCATTTTCCGCAGCGGCCGTTGCCGCCGCAGACGAGCTCGAGCGGGTGGCCGAGCAGGGCGCACGCCTCGGCAAGCGTGCCGCCGAAAACGCGCGTTTCGCACGGCGTTCCGGCGATACGAACGGTATATTCCATAAAAGCAGCCTCCTATTTACGGATTCGTGTCCCGGCGCATATAGCACGAGAGATTCGGGCATTTGGAGCAGTCGTGATCGATGGATCGGTCAGGGAGGCCGGTGCCCGCGCCGTAGGCGTAAAGCATGGCCTTCTCCGGCTGGAGCATGTAGTGCTCAGTGAGCGTGGCGGGGAACGGTTCGCCCTGCGTGAGCAGGGAGAGAAACTGCGCCTGATATTCCATGCTCAAATGGTTCTCACCCGGCGTGAGGCGCGTGCTGAGATGGTAGCCCTGCGCCTTGAACTCGTTATAAAGCCGGCGGTTCATCGCGTTTGAGGCGTTGAAAAGCACCTCGTTGGCAAGGTCGTTGAGAATGTAGCCCTCGAGAAAATCGCTCTTCGCCATGAGATCGTCCACGCAGTCTACGATCTTCTGCGTGGCGCCGCAGTAGCACACCGCGAGCATATCGCAGCTCGAAAGCTCCGGCGAGGCGATGGTCAGGTCGTTGTCTGTAATGTTGTAGGAAAGAACAAGCTCAATGTTCTCACGCAGCAGCTCCACGAGGTACGGGAAAATGCTCTCGGCGTAGGCATTTGTGTTGGGATCCGCCCGCAGCTTGAGCCGTGTGAAGATGCGATTCTTGTCGTATTTGAGCTCATCCACGGAGACGGGGAAGAACGTCATATCATTTACCTCCTATCTGCGGCACGGGGAAGCCGCGGATGTACTCGTTGTCGAGCAGCTTGTCCGCACTGGCGGAAACTTTGAACTGCCGCGGGGTTTTCCCTGTGATTTTTTTGAAAACTTTGGTAAAATAGCTCTGATCGTCAAAGCCGACGCGTCCGGCGATCTCCAGAAGGTTCATGTCCGGCTGCGAGAGCAGCTCTACGCTCTTCTGGATGCGCAGGCTGTTGAGATAGTCCGTAAAGCCGACGCCGAGCTCCTTTTTGAAGAGCTTGGATAGGTATGATTCGTTGATATGGATGCTGCCGGCCACGTCGCGCAGCGTGAGCTTTTCCGCGTACCGCTCGCCGATGAGCTCGATGGCCTGCGTGATGAGCGGAGAATAGACGGGCGCGGGCGGCTCCGGCACGAGCGAGAAAAAGTGGTCGATCAGCTTCTGCGTCCACACGGCCAGCTCCTCCACCGACTGCGCCTGGTTGAGCGCCTCGAGCGGGTCGAGCCCGGAGGCGAGGATCTTGTTCAGATTGATGCCGGAATCAAGCGCGGCCTTGGAGAGCAGCGTGAAAAGCTCGATGAGCCGCATGCGGATGAGATCGAAATTTCCCGCTTCCACGAGAAGAAACTCGTCAAAGAGGCCGGAGGCTGCCTCGTTTACGGCCTCGCGGTCGCGCTCGTGCAGACCGGCGAGCAGGCGCTGCCAGAGCGTTTCTTCCGTCTCGCCGACGGTGCTGACGGAGAGCTTGAACTGCTGCACCGTCTCTCCGGCGCTGATCTGGCCGCGGCTGCGGGCGCGGATGTGTTCATATTCCTCCCAGTTCTGGCGTGAGCTGAGCACCGAGGCGTAAAGAAGCGTTGCGATCTTCTGTATCTGCTCGGGCGTGCTCTCCTTGGCGTTCTGGAGAAAGAGAGCCACGCGCGGGAAGAGCGCCGAGTCGTCCGGATTGAGCTCCATGATGCGCGCGAGCAGCTTTTCGTCCACGCTGCCGAGCACAAGCGGCCCGGCCAGCACGCAGCCCCTGCGCGCACCATTATATAGTATGGGAACGGCGATCTCGACGAAGCCCGCCGGACAGAAGAATATGTACGGCTCGCCGAGCGCGAAAGACTCATCCATCGAGAAGGTCAGATATCCCTGACAGCCCTCGCTCTGGCTGAAATGCGGGAACAGGCGGCAGACCTTCTGTTCCGCGTTGAATTCCCGCGTGATCCGGTTTTCCGTGTCGTACACCGTCACAGGGATACCGGTACAGCTGCTGAAAGCATCCAGCGCATCGTAGAGTCTGTCCATGGGAAAAGCCCCGCCCTTTCTTTCTTTATTACAGCGGCTAAAGCGTTACAGCCCCTATAACTGCATCATAGGCGATAGCAAAGGCGTTGTAAAACAAAAAATGACGAAAAACAAAGATTTTACCAATTCTGCTAAAAATTCTACAACAAAAATCCGTGAGAGGGATTATATTGCGGGCAAAACGGCAAAACGCCCCTGCTGCGGCAGGAGAACCTGACCGGTATTTTACCATTTTTGTCCCTCTTTTTCAGAGAAAAACCGAAGCGGATTTCTTATACTGGACACAAGGTACTGGAGGAGAGTTCCCATGGAGGAAAAAATTCACCACCTCGAACAAGGCGTTCTTTCGGGTGACCGCGAAGCGGTCCGCACGGCCTGCCGGCAGCTGCTGGAAGCCGGGATGCCGCCGCAGAAGATCGTAAGATTCGGACTTCTGCCGTGCATGGACACGCTCGGCCAACAGCTGTCCCGCCGCGAGAAATTCATCCCGCAGATCATGATGTCGGCACGAGCCGTGCAGGACGGGATCGACCTTCTCTCGCCGCTTATCGTGGGCCCGGACGTCCTCTCGCTTTCGGAGACCGTTGTGCTCGGCACCGTCAGCGGGGACATCCACACCATCGGAAAGACGCTCGTTTCCATCATGCTCCGGAGCGCCGGATTCCATGTCGTCGATCTTGGGACGAACGTCCCGCCGGAGAAATTTGTCGCCGCGGCGCGGGAGAACAACTCCCACATCATCGCGATCTCGGCAATGCTCACCACGACGGTCACCGGCATGAAGAAAACGATCCGCGCTCTCCGCGAGGCGGAGGAAAGCGATCAGTGGCACATCATTGTCGGCGGCGCGCCGGTCAACGGCCGGTTTGCCCGCGAGCACAATGCGGAATATGCTGCTGACGCGGTGGAAACAGTGAATTTGGCCCTGAAAGCCTGCGGGATCGATCCTCTCCCGGACGAAGAATTGTAAAAAAGAAGATTTTTTTAACGGAGGAAATCACGCTATGTCCACTCTCAATGAAATTTCCCAGATGGTAATTACCGGTCAGATCCGCACCATCAAAGCCAAGGTCCAGCAGGCTCTCGACGAGGGCATCGGCGCCCAGGAGATCCTCGACGGCGGCCTTCTCCCCGGCATCAACGAGATCGGCGAAAAGTTCGCTAGAAACGAAGTGTTCGTTCCCAACGTCCTGCTGGCCGCGAAGGTCATGAACATGGGCGTGGAAGTCATCCAGCCGCTGCTCGCCGCCGGCGAGTCCACCAAGCTCGGCACCGCCGTCGTCGGCACCGTTAAGGGCGACTTGCACGACATCGGCAAGAACCTCGTTGCGCTTATGATGCGCAGCGCCAACCTCGAAGTCATTGACCTCGGCAGCAACGTTGACGGCGCGAAGTTCATCGACGCCATCAACAAGTACAACCCCGACGTCATCGGCCTCTCCGCTCTGCTGACCACCACCATGAACGAGCAGGGCCACATCATCCAGCAGCTCACCGACGCCGGCGTGCGCGACAAGGTCAAGGTCATGGTCGGCGGCGCTCCCGTAACGCAGATGTGGGCGGACAAGATCGGCGCGGACGCCTTCACCGCCGACGCGGCCGAGGCTGCGCAGTGGGCGAAGGCCTACGCCGCTTCCAAGGGCGCCTGAGCGCACGAAAGTTAAGGAGGATAAAGATTATGCATCAGCGTATTAAGTATGACGTTCTTTCCCAGAAAGAGCTCGAATACATGAAGGGTCGTCTCGAGCAGATCCTCATCGAGCGCGGCGTCCACCTCGACCACGAGGAGATGCTCAAGGCTCTCGAGGAGAAGGGCTGCATCGTTGATATGGAAGCGCGTGACGTGCGCTTCCCGAAGGAGCTCATCGACAAGGCCATCGCCGCCGTTCCCGCCGAGTTCACGCTCTACTCCCCCGACGGAAAGCACGACCTGAAGTTTCCCTCCCCCGACGGACGCTTCTACACCCGCACCTGCACGGGCGCGCCCAACTACCGCAACATCAAGAACGAGACCCACTACATCAAGCCCGAGGAAGAGCGCGAGTGGTACCATCTCACCAACAAGATGGAGAATCTGGACTACGTTACGCTGCCCTCCGTCTCCGGCGAGTACTACCCCGGCGATGCGATCGACGTTTACGTTCTCGCCGACGCTCTCAAGCTCTCCGGCAAGCACATCTGGATCCAGCCCTACGAGGCGGATAACGTACAGTTCCTCATCGACATGGCCGCGGCGGCCGTCGGCGGCTACGACAAGCTCCGCGAGCGCCCGATCGTCAGCATGATTGCCTGCAGCGTCCCGGCGCTGACCTACAAGCACATGGACGCCGAGATCCTGTATCTCAGCGCGAAGTACGGCGTGCCCGTGCAGCCCTGCGCTCTGCCCACCGCCGGCGCGAACACCCCCGTGACCGCCCAGGGCACCGCGTTCGTCGCCTGCGCCGATGTTCTTGCCCAGATCGTCATGCTCGAGCTTCTCTGCCCCGGCCTGCCGATCATCGCGACGACCCTGCTGTTCTCCATGGATATGCAGAGCACCTACACGCTGCAGTCCAACACCGAGATCACCTTCGCCCGTCTCATCTGCATGGACCTCTTCGAGCGCGGCTACAACATTCGCGCCCATTCCTACGGCACCGGCACCGACAGCCTCTGCCTCGACGCGCAGAACTTCATCGAGCGCACGAGCCTCATCCACGCGATGGCGATGTCCAACGCCTCCGTCCTCGGCGGCATGGGCCAGCTCGAGACCGCGAAGACCATCTCCCCGGTGCAGCTCATCATCGATAACGAGATCATGGGCATTGCCCAGCGCCTGCGCGCCGGTCTTGACGTCAACGACGAGACCATCGACTGGGATGAGCTCATCGAAGGCATCGACAAGGATCCCGCGTTCAGCTTCCTTATGAGCGAGCACACCTTCCGCCACTTTGAGGAGCCCCACCGCCCCGACATGTTCAACCGCGACGGCGTCGTCCGTTGGGAGCGCGAGGGCAGCAAGACCCTGCTCGACAAGGCCGAAGAGAAGTATTACGCCCTCATGGCCGAGGAAGCCGACTACGCGCTGCCCGCCGACAAGGCTGCGGCCGTGGACGAGGTCCTCAAGAAGGCGCACGCCGCTCTCGTCAAAGACTGATTTCAGCAGCTTCCTGCCGGAGGGCGTGTGGATCGCCTCCCGTCCGTTCTCCGGCAGGATAAAATGTTAATAGCGATGGAACCAGCCCTGCCGGAGGTCTAATACCGGCAGGGTGGAGTTTCTGTACCCTTTTTCCCGCGATCGCCGCAAAAAAACGAGTAACAAGGAAAAGGAGAGAAACATGAAGATCACCAAGACCGAAGGGATCTGGCTCATTATCACCACGATCCTCTACATCGCCTACAACATCCCCGGCGTCCCCCCCTACAACCAGCCGACAGCGACGCTCATCCACGCCGCGGTCACGGTGGTGCCCATCTGGGTCATCACCTACATCTTCCTCCCGAAGGTCTATCGCATCTACAAGCTGAGAAACGAAAAGAAGGAGGATAAGTAAGTTATGCTGAGTCCGACTACTATCTGGATCGCCTTTGCGCTCTATATGTGCTTCCTCCTGGGCGTGGCTGTTTACGTCACCGTTCAGGACAAGAAAAAAGCTGCGGGCGGGAGCCTGCTGACCGCGTCGGTCAAATGGCCGGTGCTCGTTATGACCTACATCGCCTCGCTTATGAGCACGTGGGTATTCTTCGCCGGACCCGGCGCGTACTACCGCGGCGGTCTCGGCTACTGGATCAGCGAGATGAGCTACATCGCCCTCTTCCCGATCATCGCTCACTTCACGATGAACAAGGTGTGGATCATCAACCGCGAGATGGGCGGCACGTTCTCCACTCCCGCGGACTTCTATGACGCCCGCTTCAAATCCCGCGCGCTGCGCATCATCCTCGCGCTCATCTTCCTGTGCGCTTCGTTCCCGTACATCGCCTCGGTGCTCGTGGCCATCGCCAACGCCGCGCAGTACGCTACCGACGGCGCGATCAACTACCGTCTCGCGGTCATCGTCGTTGGCCTTATCATGACGGTGTTCGTGTGTGTCGGCGGCGTCAAGTCTGCCGCCACGGCCGACACGGTGCAGGGCCTCCTCTTCATTCTCCTGCTCTGGGTCATCGTTATCGCGGCGCTCATCGTCGGCTTCGGCGGCTCGCTGAGCAAGGCGGTCACGAAGCTCTGGGATGACGTCCCCTCGTTCTTCTCCTACCCCGGACCGGACGGCTGGGTGCCGTATGCCTCCCGCTTCGGCTATCCGTTCTCCTGCGCCATCGGCTGGACGATCATGCTGCCGCACGTGTTCGTGCGCTCCGGCTACTTCGGCGACGATCTCAAGGCGCAGCGCCGCCTTTCCTACATGACGCCGGTCCTGCAGGGCATCGTCTGGACGGGCACCATGCTCATCGGTCTCATCGGTCTCGCCCTCGTGCAGGGGCTGCCGACCTCCGAGACCGAGCTCATCATCCCCTACATCGTAAAGAACTTCGTTGTGAGCTTCAACCCGGTGCTCGCGAAGATCCTCATGGTCGCGTTCTTCATCGGCGCTTCCGCCGTCGGCCTTTCGACCTCCAACGCGTTCCTCTCGGTCGCCTCGGCCATCGTGGCGGACGACCTGCTGCGCAACACGTTCCACATGGATCTCAGCGGTAAGAAGGGCGTGAACGCCAACCGCATCATCATCGCGGTGCTCGGCATCGGCTCGATGCTGCTCGCGCTCGATCCCCCGGAGCTCATCTTCACGCTCATCATGTTCTCCATCGCGATCGTCATGCCGCTCTTCCCGGTGCTGGTGCTCGGCATCTACTGGAAGAAGGCGACGAAGCAGGCGGCCATCGTTTCCTCCATCGTCGGCACGGTGCTCGTGCTCGCGACCTACTTTGTGTGGAACATCGGCGGCACCTGGTACGGCGCGATCGGCATGCTCGGCGCCGCGATCTGCATGGTCGTTGTGAGCCTCTTCACCAAACAGGACAGCAAGGACTCCGAAGCGTTCTTCGCTGCTCTCAAAAACGGCATGAACCGCAGCTACAAGATCGAAGACAAGGCTGTTGCGGCGCAGGCCGGTATGAGTACCGAAGACTGAACCACCAGCGCATTTACGCCGGCGCGGCAGCGAAAAGAGCCGCGCCGGCTCTCTTTATGCCCCTATGAGGAATGGACGAAGGGCGTCAGCAAGTGCGCCGAAGCCATCATCAAGGCGACCGGGGAGATCCGGTTCCTCAACCCGCGCGAGACATCGCGCATGAGCGGGCACATCGCGCCGGCCCGCGCGGTGCGTGCGCACGGCGCGTGGTTTCCGCAGACAGAAGCGGCGGAGTGTCCGGTAAGCGCTTGACGCACGGGGCACAATATGGTATTCTATTATAACTATATAAAAATGGAGTGTGATGATCCCACATGGACGGCGACAGTTGGCTGTCTTGGATACCTATCGTTTTTCTTCTCTGCATGGCGGCGTATTTTGCCGTGGCAGAGACGGCCGCCACGTCCGTCAGCCGCATCCGGCTCAAGACGCGGCTCGATCAGGGCGACCAGAAGGCGAAGAGAGCCCTTTACGTACAGGACAATTTTGACCGCGCAATTTCTGCGATCCTCATCGGCACGAATATCGTCCACATCTCCACCGCTACGCTCACAACGGTGCTCGTTACGCGCACCTGGGGCGCGAGCTGGGTGGCGCTTGGCACGATCGTGTGCACGATCGCGGTGTTTTTTGCCGGAGAGATGCTCCCCAAGAGCATCGCCAAGCGCTACAGTGAACGGTGCGCCCTTGCGACGGCGCCGTCCCTGTGCTTTTTTATGCGCATTTTCGCGCCGCTGGCGAAGGCGCTTTCGCACATCGGCGAATTCTTCTCGAATCTCGCCAAGGGCGAGCCGGAGATCACCGTGACCGAGGATGAGCTCTACGACATCATCGAAACGATGACCGACGAGGGCGAGCTGCCCGAGGACCGGGCGGAGCTCGTCCACTCGGCGCTGGAGTTTGCGGACGTAACGGTCGAGCGCGTGTTCACGCCGCGCGTAGACGTTGCGGCGCTCGATGTGAACACGCCGCCGGAGAAGATCCTCTCGTTCATCCGTGAGCAGCGCCACAGCCGCCTGCCGGTGTACGAGGGCAGCATCGACAACATCATCGGCGTGCTGCAGATCCGCAAATACGTCCGCGTATACCTGCGTGAGAGGAAATACCCGGAGCTTCGCAGCCTGCTCGACGCGCCGTGCTTCGTGCACCAGAGCACGTCCATTGACGAGCTGCTCGAAGAGCTCAACCGGCAGAAGGTCTCTCTCGCCGTCGTCACGGACAACTATGGCGGCACGATGGGCATCGTGACCGTCGAGGACATCATCGAAGAGCTGGTCGGCGAGATCTGGGACGAGGACGACGTCGCGCAGGTCGAATTCCGCGCGCTCGGCGGCGATACCTACGAGGTCAGCGCCGACATGGACATGGAGGACCTTTTCGACGAGCTCGGCTACGACGATCCCGAAAATACCGACTGGGAGCACAAGCCCGTCGGCGAGTGGGTGTATGAGCAGTTCGACATGATCCCCGCGCAGGGCGAGAGCTTCACCTGGCACCGGCTGAAGGTGACCGTGGAGGCCATTGACCACCGGCGCATCCGCAAGCTCCTCATCCGGCTTCTGCCCGAAGAGACGCAGGAAGGGGGCGAGGAGGCATGACAACGTGGATCTATGTGCTTTTGATGCTCGTGCTGCTTTGCGGTTCGGCGTTTTTCTCGGCATCGGAAATGGCGCTCTCGTCGGCCAACCGGATGCGTCTTGCGTCCGCCGCCGAGGAGGGGAACCGCGCCGCCGGGATCGCCTGCAAGGTGATCGACAAATACGAAAACGCGCTCTCCGCCATTCTCATCGGCAATAACCTCTGCAACATCGGCTCGGACTCGATCGTGACGGTGCTCGGCATTGCGCTGCTGGGCGAAAAATATAACGGCTGGGTGTCGGTCCTCATTACGCTCTGCATGACGGCGATCATCATCGTGTTCTGCGAATCCGCGCCGAAGATCGCCGCAAAGAAAAACGCGAACCGCTTTTCGATGACGGTCGCGCCGTTCGTCCGCTTTCTTATGATCGTGCTCTCGCCGGTCATCTTCCTCGTTTCGCTGCTCATCCGTCTTATTACGCTTCCGCTCAAGGACGAGCACAGCGGCGAAAATACCGAGGAGGAAGCCGCCGCCGAGCTGCAGTCCATCATTGAGACCGTTGAGGACGAGGGTGTCATCGACGAGGACCGCAGCGAGCTTCTGCGCAGCGCGCTCGACTTTTCCGAGATCGCCGTCATGGACGTGATGACCGCGCGCGTGGACGTCGAGGCGCTCGATATTGACGACGACTGGCGCGAGCTTTTGCTCTCGGGCGAGGATCTGCCGTATTCGCGCATCCCCGTGTATGAGGACAGCATCGACAATGTCATCGGCGTACTGTATCTCAACCGCTTTTACAAGGCGCTGCTCGACGATCCCGACGCGGACATCCGCAGCAACCTTATGAAGCCGCTGTATATCTATAAGACCGTGAAGCTGCCGGACGTGCTCGCGCAGCTGCGCAAAAACCAGCAGCATCTTGCCGTCGTCACGGACGAATACGGCGGAACGCTCGGCATCGTGACGCTCGAGGATGTGCTCGAAGAGCTTGTCGGCGACATCTGGGACGAGACCGACGAGGTCGAAGACGAGATCGTTGAACGGCCGGACGGCATGTATGAGATCGACGGCGATCTCCCCATCGGCGATCTTGCGGAGCTTCTGGACGTGACCGAGGAATCGCTCGACACCGCGAGCGCCACCGCCGGCGGTTGGACGATCGAGAAGTTCGGCGCGTTCCCCAAGGTGGGCGATACCGTGGAGGCGGACGGTCTTCGCGTAAAGGTGCTCGCCATGGGCGAGGACGGGCTTCGCGTGGAAAAGATCCTCGTGGAAAAGCTGCCCGAGGACGAAACGGACGATTGACCGGGAGGGTTTACCCATTCAGGACTTGACGCAGAAAAGAGAACGGGCGGTGCTCGCGGGGCTTTCAGCATCGAGCATGGACGCCGAGGAGCGCTCCACCGAAATTTCGATGGAGGAGCTTGCCGCGCTCGTGGATACCGCGGGCGCGGACACGATCGCCATGGTTTTGCAGACCCGCCAGTCGCCCGACCCGCGCAGCTTTCTCGGCGCGGGCAAATTGCAGGAAATAAAGGAGATCGTAACGAACAACGAGTGCGATCTCGTCGTGATCGACAACGAGCTCTCGCCCTCGCAGGCGCGGGCGATCGAGGAAGAGCTCGGCGTGCGCGTCGTGGACCGGAGCGGACTCATTCTCGATATTTTCGCCCAGCGCGCCCGCACAAAGGAGGGCCGGCTGCAGGTGCAGCTCGCGCAGTATGAATATCTGCTGCCGCGGCTGACCGGCATGTGGACCCATCTCAAGCGCCAGGCCGGTACGAGCGCGCCCATCGGCACGCGCGGCCCCGGCGAAACGCAGCTCGAGACCGACCGGCGGCATATCCGCCGGATCATCCAGAATCTGCAGGCCGATCTCGAACAGGTGCGCCGCGTCCGCTCGACGCAGCGCCGCCGCCGCGAGAAAAACGCCATGCCGATGGTCGCGCTCGTCGGGTATACGAACGCCGGAAAATCCACGGTGCTCAACCGTCTGACGCGCTCGGACATCCCGGCGAACGACCGCCTTTTCGATACGTTGGACACGACGACGCGCCGTCTCTGGCTGCCGGAGCTTCAGCGGGAGATTCTGCTCTCCGACACCGTCGGCTTCATCCGCAAGCTGCCGACGAACCTCATCGAGGCGTTCAAGGCCACGCTCGAAGAATTGCGGTACGCCGATCTCCTGCTGCACGTCATCGACGTTTCCGCGCCCGACTGGGAGGAGCAGGCGAAGGTCACCGACGCGCTCATCCGCGAGCTGGGAGCGTCCGCCACGCCGGTGCTGCGCATTTATAATAAGTGCGACGCGATCCCGGCGCTTACGGAGCTTCCCCACACGCGCGACGGCGTGTGCATTTCCGCGCGCACCGGCGAGGGCGTGGACGCGCTGCTCGCACGCATCACGGAGGAGCTGAAGCAATGACGCCGTACCGTACCGCCGCCGGATACGGCGAGGCGGAATATGAGGACAAACGAAGCCGGTTTATCGGTCATATAAAGCCCGTGACATCGGAGAACGAGGCAAAGGCGTTCATCGACGAAATGCGCCGGACGTATGCCGACGCGACGCACAACGTTTTCGCCTACGTCCTGCGCGAGGGGAACATCCTCCGCTGGTCGGACGACGGCGAGCCGGGCGGCACATCCGGCCAGCCGACGCTCGCCGTGCTGCAGGGCGCGGGGCTGACGGACGTCTGCTGCGTCACGACGCGCTATTTCGGCGGAACGCTGCTTGGCTCGGGCGGGCTCGTGCGCGCCTACTCCGCCGCGGCGCGCGCCGCGCTGCGCGAGGCGGGCACCGCCGTCATGCGCCCATGGCGGCGCGGGAGCTTTGCCTGCTCCTACGCCCGGTACGAACGGCTGCGCCGCCTTTTGGAAGAACGCGGCGCGCGCGTTGAGGAAACGCTCTTCGGCGCGGCGGTCGAGATCGTTTTTTCCGCGCCCGAGACGCAGAGCGAGAGCTTTGTGACGCTCCTGCGCGACGCGACCGCCGGAGAAGCCGAGGTGCGTCTCGGCGAGAGCGTTTTCCGCCCGGAGCGGGAGGAAGAATAATTTAAAAATTTTTTCTCCGAAAAGCAGGGAAAATCGCGGGCAATGTCGTATATAAGTAATGCAGAGGTCTTCTGCATTACTTTTTTGCTTTCAAGGAGGCGGAGCGCATGACTTGTCCGCGGCAGGAACGCGAGGAGCTGGAAAAAATTCTGGTGGGTGACTTCGGCGTGCGCGCCGCCGATTCCCACGGCCGCCGCCGTGCGGAGGAAGAGGACCCCGTGCGCACATGCTTTCAGCGCGACGCCGACCGCATCACGCACTCGAAGGCGTTCCGGCGTCTCAAGCACAAAACGCAGGTCTTTCTCCAGCCGGAGGGCGACCATTACCGCACCCGGCTCACGCACACGCTGGAGGTAACGCGCCTTGCGCGCACCGTCGGGCGGGCGCTCCGGCTCAACGAGGATCTGTGCGAGGCCATCGCTCTCGGCCACGATCTCGGCCACACGCCGTTCGGCCACGCCGGAGAGCGGGCGCTCAACGAAATTTACGGCCCCGGCTTCCGGCACTACGAGCAGTCGCTGCGCGTGGTGGACTGCATCGAAAAGGACGGCCGGGGGCTCAATCTCTGCCAGGAAACGCGCATCGGCATTCTTGCCCACACAAAGGGCCATCCCGAGGAGAGCCGCGAGGCCGTCGTCGTGCGGCTGTGCGACCATGTGGCGTATCTGAATCACGATCTGGACGACGCGATGCGCGCCGGCATCGTCGCGGAGTCCGAGCTGCCGGAGATCATCGTAAAGCGGCTCGGCACGCGCAACAGCCGCCGCATCAACTCGCTCGTCGATAACATCATCCGGACGAGCAGCGAGGGGAATGTCGGCATTTCGGACGATATGCAGGAAGTCTGGGACGTGTTCCACGAATTTCTTTACGACCGCGTGTACCACAACCCCGTCGCCAAGGGCGAGGAGGCCAAGGTCGAGAACATCCTGCGCGGCATCTGGGAGCATTACTGCCGGTGTCCCGAGAAGCTGCCGGACGATTTCCGCGGCATTATGGAGCGCGACGGGCTCGAGCGCGCCGTGACGGACTATGTCTCCGGCATGACGGACGACTACGCGATCTATCAGTACGGCGAGATATTCATCCCCATGGCGTGGAGCGTGAAATAAGCGCTGCACGGCAAACGAAAGAAGCCCGGCCGGATGCCGGGTTTCCAACCCAAATTTATTGCAATAGGAGGCGGACGTATCATGGCATTTCCCGAACGGTTTCTCGACGAGCTGACCGAGCGCAACGACATTGTGGACGTGGTGAGTCAGTACGTCCGGCTGACGAAGAAGAGCGGGGCGAATCTCTTCGGTCTGTGCCCGTTCCACAGCGAGAAAACGCCCTCGTTCTCCGTTGCTCCCGATAAGCAGATCTACCACTGCTTCGGCTGCGGCAAGGGCGGCGGCGTCATCAACTTCATCATGGAGATCGAAAATCTCTCGTTCCCGGACGCCGTGGCGTTTCTGGCGCGGCGCGCGAACATGCCCCTGCCGGAGGAAGCGCAGAGCGAGGATACGTCCCGCCGGGCGCGGCTATTGGAGCTCAACCGGGACGCGGCGCGGTTTTTCCATGATATGCTCAAATCGCCGCAAGGCGCCCCGGCACAGGACTATGTCCGCCGCCGCGCCATTTCTCCCGCGATGGTCACGCGCTTCGGTCTCGGCTTTGCGCCCGATTCGTGGGAATCGCTCGCGAACGCGATGCGCAGGAAGGGGTACAGCGATCAGGAGATGTTCGAGGCCGGCCTCGTGAAGCACGGCAAGTCCGGCGGCGTGTACGACGCCTTCCGCAACCGCCTCATGTTCCCGGTCATCGATGTGCGCGGCAGCGTGATCGGCTTTTCCGGCCGCATTCTTGGCGACGGTGAGCCGAAGTACTTAAACAGCCCCGAAACGCCCGTTTTCAGCAAAAGCCATAATCTTTTCGGTTTGAATCTGGCTAAAAAGTCAAAAAACGGGTATATCATTCTCGTAGAAGGCAACATTGACGTCGTCTCCCTGCATCAGGCGGGGTTCGACGGCGCGGTCGCTTCGCTCGGCACGTCGCTCACGCCCGAGCAGGCGCGGCTTATTTCGCGCTACACGAACGAGGTCGTTCTCTGCTACGACAGCGACGAGGCGGGAAAAAAGGCGGCCTCACGCGGCATCGGCATTCTCGAGAAGCTCGATCTCAAGGTGCGCGTATTGCAGGTGCCGGGCGCGAAGGACCCGGACGAGTTCATCAAGAAAAACGGCGCGGACGCCTTCCGCAATCTCATTGATGCGAGCGCCGGACAGATCGAATACCGGCTGCGCGACGTGGAAGCGAAAAACCCGCCCACGACCGACGAGGGGCGCGTGGACTATCTCAAGAGCGCGGCCTCGCTTCTGGCGTCACTGCCGGGCGCGGTCGAGCGCGAGGTATACGCCGCGCGCGTGGCGGAAAAGGCGGGCGTATCGCGCGAGGCGGTGCTGCAGGAGGCCGAACGGCTGCGCCGCCGCCGCATTGCCGACGCGAAAAAGCGGGAAGCGCGCGACGCCTCCCGCCCCACGCAGACGGCGCAGCCCGCGCAGCGCTCCATCCGGTACGACGATCCGCGCTCGGCGCGCGCGGAGGAAGGCCTGATCCGGATACTGTATCTCGATCCGGGCGCGGCGAAGGGCAAGACCCTGCCGCCGCCGGAGAGCTTTTCCTCTCCCGTGCTCGCGCGGCTCTACCGCGAGCTTCTGCGCCGCGTGCAGACCGGCGAGACGATCTCCATGGCGGTGCTGGCCGGACAGTTCACCGGCGACGAGATGAGCCACTTCACCTCGGTGCTCGGCGCGCCGGAGGATCTTTCCCACGCGGACAAGGCCATATCCGATTACATAGCCGTTATTGCCGGACGCACGGAGGACGCCGAGGACGATCTCCGCACTCTGGCGGAAAAATACAGAAGGACAAAAAGTTTTGGAGGATAAACGATGAGCGAGCAGAAAGAAAAGAACATGCCGGAAGAAAAGCTGCCGGAGGCGAAGCTGCCTGAATCCGCGCCCGTCAGCGAGGGAGAGGCTCTTACGGCGCTGGCCGACGCCATTCTCGCGACCGACGAGCCGGAAGAGATCGCGGACGTTCCCGAGGATGACGAGCTTGAGCCTACCCACGGCGCGCGCGGCAAGAAGGAAAAGCCGGAGGACACGCAGAAATCCCGCGAGGAGCGCCTGTCCAACCTGATCGAAAAGGGCAAGAAGGCCGGAAAGCTGACGCTCAAGGAGATCGCGGACGTCATCGACGGGCTGAATCTCTCGCAGGAGCAGATGGACCGGTTTTACGATACGCTCGAAGAGCTGAACATCGAGACCGTCGGCGAGGATCTGCCGCCCATCGACGATGACGAGCTCCTTCCCGCGCTCGACGAGCTTGAGGAGATCGATGAGGTCACCGAAGAAGAGATCGCCGAAGCTGACAGCATGGTGGATTCCTACTCGACCGACGACCCCGTGCGCATGTATCTCAAGGAGATCGGCAAGGTCAGCCTGCTCACGCAGGAGGAAGAGATCGAGCTCGCCGTGCGCATGTCGCAGGGCGACGAGGAGGCCAAACGCCGCATGGCGGAGGCAAACCTCCGTCTCGTCGTGAGCATCGCCAAGCGCTATGTCGGCCGCGGCATGCTGTTCCTCGATCTCATTCAGGAAGGCAATCTCGGCCTCATCAAGGCCGTCGAAAAGTTCGACTACACCAAGGGCTACAAATTCTCGACCTACGCGACGTGGTGGATCCGTCAGG
>ERZ827512.952-NODE-952-length-32326-cov-16.690434_pt1 | contig 32326 bp, 30 predicted proteins | sample MGYA00519916_ERZ827512 | MGnify/ENA primary metagenome ERZ827512 (study PRJEB31778, sample SAMEA3449335) | human gut metagenome | biome: human gut; feature: human-associated habitat; material: faeces | place: United Kingdom | collected 2010/2012 ... | reverse complement strand
TTTTCATATTGTCTTGATTGAACTCTTCCTATAATTTTTACTTGAGCTCCAACTTCTAAGTTTTGGCAGAATCTTGCATTTCTTCCCCATGCTATTGTTGGAATATAATCTGATTTGTTATAAGCTCTGTTTACAGCTAATAATAAATCTGCAATTTCTCTTCCAAATGGTGTTTGTCTGTAAATTGGTTTTTTACATACAAATCCGATAAGTACAACTTCGTTTGTTGTTTCATCTTTTTTTACTATGTCACTTTCTTCTGATTCTTCCACTTCTTTAACTTCTTCAACGTCTTTTGCAAACACTGTTAAAATTAATTTGTTTCTTTCATTTTCATAACTATTGTATGATCTGAATTGTCCTTTAATTAATAATTTGTTACCTTCTGTTAACATTTCATCAGTAATTAATCTTTCTGATATTGTTATTGGTATGATGTCTGCATTTCCACTTAAACGTGGTATTGATAAGTTAAATGTGTAAAATTTCTCCCCATAAATTTCGTGGCTGAATTTTTTTTCGCCTGTAACCTTTCCTACTAATGTTAAGTAGTTGTTTTCTAAATAATTTGTATCCAATTTTATTTCCTCCCTATCTTTCTTTTTTATCAATCGTAAATTTCTCGTCCTGTTTCTCTTTTTTAAAATTTTCTACATTTTTAATTATACTACACTTTTTTGGATTTGTCTACATAAAAAGTTAATTTTTTCTATTTTTTTTTAACTTTTTGCCCAAATATTAATGTTTTAGTGTAATTTTTTATAAATTATGCAACTCATTTACAATAAAAACAACTAATTCATTATATATTTTATTGCTTTTTGAATCATTTAAATATATTATTTTTTCTTGTGCTTCTATTATTTTTCCATTAGCTTTTTGAATATCTCTTTGTAAACACACTAATATTTTCTCATCTTTTACACTAGAAATTGTAATTGTAGCTTTAGAGTTAAATCCATATGTTATTGTTTTAATTGGATTTTCTAATTTAATCTTTTTTAACATGTCAATTTCTATATCGCAATTTATAATTAAATATTTTGTTTTTGACAAAATCTCTCTCATATATAGATATTCAAATTCATTTAAAATTATATCTTCATTTATTATAATTTCCTCAAAATTTATATTTTTTATATTTTGAACACTTTTGGGTGTTATTTCTATAATTTCAATTTCACAATGTTTTAATTCTTTTTTAATTGCTTGAATATCTTTTTTCTTTGCAATAATCCCAACCAATGGCATACCGTTCTCCTTACACTGTAAGTTTTTCCATATTCAATTGTTTTATTCACAAATCTGTGTACCATTATTGTTTATTGTAAAATTCTCTTTATATATTAAATCTGATACAGTTGTAATTTCATATCCTTTTTCTTTTATATTTTTTATCAACATATCTAAACTATCAGCTGTATGTTTTGTTCCATTATGACTTAAAATTATTGATCCATTTTCTAATTTATTTTTTAACCTATTCCACATTTCTTCACCTGTTAGTCCTTTATAATCTAATGTATCTAAATTCCATTGAATTGTATAATATCCATTTTCTTGCGCTGTTTTTATTACTGTATCATTATATTCTCCATATGGTGCTCTATAAATATTTGTCTTTTGTCCTGTTATTTGTTCTATTTTATTTACACTTAATTTTATTTCTTCAAGATTTTTTTCAGCAGATAAATTATTTACATGTGGATGTGTGTTACTGTGACTTCCTATTTCATGCCCTGCCTCATTTATCTTTTTTACTGCCTCAGGATATTTGTCTACCCAATCTCCTACCATAAAAAAGGTTATATGTACATTATTATTTTTTAGTGTTTCTAATATACTATCTATATCATCAGCATTCCATGCACAATTCATTGTAAATGCAATTTTCTTTTCATCTGTTTTTACATTATAAATTGGTAAATATTTGGGTACTGATGAAGTTTGAATTGATTTAATATTTCCTATATTAGAAAATATTATTAGCATTGCTACAGTTAACATCGAAACTAAATATGTTTTAATTCTATCTTTATTAAACACAAATATCATTGTTTTCACCTCATTATAATAAATCTTATTCAACTTTTTTGTATTTTATTCTTATTATTGCTTGCACCTCCATTCAAATGCAGTATTTTCCTGAATTTTCTTGCTATACTTTGGATATACCAATAGTAAAGAGGTGATTTTTATGTACTTATCTGATGCTGTAAGAGATAGAATTAAATTTTATCAAAAGCAAAAAGGAATGAGCCTTTGGGGATTATTCAAAGCTTCAGGGGTACCAATGTCAACTTTAGCAGCTTTTATGAGTAAAAGAACAGAATTAATAAAGTTAGATACTTTGCTTCACATCTGCGAAGGTTTTGGTATCACATTGACTGAATTTTTCCAAGACGATATTTTTAAAGAAGTCGAACAAGATTAATATAAAAGTTCTGGACAACCAGAGCTTTTTATTTTTTGTAATATTTCTGTAATATAAATGTCATGAAATTGTAATACACTTTTTTGTCAAATTATTGTATAATAAATTTGACGAATTTTTATAGAATAAGTCAAAAGATGGAGGATACAATGAGCGTCGAATCTGATTTACGAAAAGATGGAATTAGAGTAGTCGACATACTAGATACAATGTCTGTAAATCGAATCGCACACAATATTGCTACAAAGCTTTGTGACACATTTCCTGAACTTTGTTTCAATGAAAGTGATTTGTTTGCCAAACTTTCTAGATTAAGTATGTATAGAGCTATAATGCCAGAGGGAATGGCTGAAGCTAACTACTTTTATAAAAATACATCTATATATTTTAATGAAAAAATTGCTTTTGATGATTTAGAAGAATTTGCAATTCATGAATGTGTTCACTATATTCAAGAAGTTAAAGATAAAAAAAATAATCTTTTAAGAATGGGATTATGTAATTTTGATAATTTTAAAATCGTTGGTATGGGATTAAATGAAGCTGCAGTTCAATACATCACTTCAAAAGTTATTGGAATAGAAAAAGATTATGTTAAATATTTTGGTATTTCTTTTAGAACCATTAGTCCCTCATATTATCCATTGGAATGTAATTTGATTGAACAAATGGCATATATAACAGGTGAAACGGTTTTATTTGATAGTACATTTACAAGTAATGATAAATTTAAAAACACTTTTATAAATCTAACATCTGAAAAAACTTATGATGAAGTAGAACGTTGCATTGACGATATTCTAGATTTAGAAGAAAATATTATTAAATTAAATAATAAATCTTCTGCATATGATGAAAGAAATAAAACTGTTGACAAATTGGTTAACAAAACAGAAAATTGCAAATTAAAAGTTTCTGAATATTTTATAAAAGCTCAAAATTTAATTATTAAAAATTATTTTGATAAAGCTTTTCATAAAATTAATAATTTAGAAGAACTTGATAATTATAGAAGAAAATTAGAACATTTCAGAGAGTTAATTGGTATTACAGACGGTTATACTTTCTTTGATGATTACTATACTGAAAAGATGTCTCAATTAGAACATAAATCTAACGTACTTGAAAATGGCGGCATCGAAACTGCTCTTGAATTAAAACAACCAAGTAAATTTGGCTCTTGGTTCAGAGCACTAAAAAACTTCGTAACAGGAGAAAAAATACATAATTAACAAAAGATTTTAGTATACAAAAGTCAATTTTACTAATGACTTTACAAAAGACAAGCATACTAATGAATTTGCAAGTTATTAATTTACAAAAGATATTATACAAATGATATCATACAAAAGAACTTCAAAAGTCGGCATTAAACTAGCCGACTTTTATTTATTTTAAATATTCCATTATTGAGTATGCTGCATCTCTTCCAGAGCGTGCTGCCCAGGCAACAGTTCCTTTAGTTCCTGCTATATCTCCTCCTGCAAAAACTTTAAGTTTTGAAGTTTGATTTTTCTCATTTATTTGTAAATATCCCCATTTATTTAGTTCTAATCCCAATTCATTTACAAACTCATCTGGTTTTGATCCTAATGCCATTACTATATAATCTATATCTATAATATAATTGCTTTGTGGAATATTTACTGGTACTTTTCTTGTTTCTCCTTCTTTTTGAACTAATTCAGTTTTAATCAATTCAACTTGTTCCACTTTATCTTTTCCTAATATTTTTACAATATTGTTTTGAAATAAGAATTCTATTTCCTCTTCTTTAGCCTCTTGAATTTCTTTTACTTCTGCTGGCATTTGTTCTTCTGCCCTTCTATAAATAACCTTAACCTCTTGTGCCCCTAGCCTTTTAATAGTCCTTGCACAATCTATTGCAACATTTCCGCCACCTATTACAGCAACTTTTTTATTTTGATAATCTGGATGTGCATTATGTTCCAATAATTGATTTCCACCATATACTCCTTTTAATTCTTCGCCTTCAACTCCCATTTTAGTTGTAATATTAGCTCCAAATGCAAGGAATATTGCATCATATTTATTTTCTAATTCTTCTAATGTAATATTTTTTCCTAATTCTTGATTATATTTAACTTTTAATCCTAAATCAATTACTTTTTGAATTGTTTGTTTAACAACTTCTTTAGGAAGCCTAAACTCTGGTATTCCATGAACTAAAAGCCCACCTAAGTAATTATATTTTTCATATAATGTAACTTGATATCCATTTCTTAATAAAAAGGCTGCAGCCGTAATACCTGCTGGTCCTCCACCAACAATCGCTATCTTTTTATTTTGATTTTGTTTATTAATTTCAGCTATTTTATAGTTTTCTTTTATTGAAAGATCTCCAATAAATGCTTCCATATCACCAATACTTACTGGAGTTGATTTTATACCTCTTACGCATGAACCTTGGCATTGTTTAGTATGAGGACAAATCCTTCCACATACAGCTTCTAATACTGTTGTTTCAGACAATATTTCATATGCTTTTTTATAATCTTCTTCTTTTATTGCCTTTATAAATCCTGGTATATTATTTCCAAGTGGACATCCTTTGTTTGAACATGGTTTTACAGGACAATTTAAGCAATAATTTGCCTTATTTAATATTTCTTCCATTTCTTCTATTCCTTTTCATATACTTCATAAGATATTGTATATTTTTTTCAGATCTTAGTCAATTATTTCGACCTCTGAGTATAGTTCATATCTATTCATAACTTCTTTTAAATCCATAATAAAATCAATCTTTTTATTCTCATCTCTCAAAAGAGCTGCTGGATGCCAAGTTGGCATATACCATATTCCTCTCTTTTCCACCCATTTTCCTCTGCTTGCAGTAATTCCGTATTCTTTGCCAAGAATATTTTTTAAAGCGACACTCCCTAGCAAAACAACGATTTTAGGTTTTACCAATATAACTTGATTTCTTAAATAATTTAAACATGCTGTTGCCTCATCATCCTCTGGATTTCTATTTCCTGGTGGTCTACATTTTACAATATTTGCAATATAAACTTCTTCTCTTTTTAATCCAATTGTCTCAAATGCCATATTCATCAGTTTTCCAGCTTTGCCTACAAATGGTATTCCTTGCTTATCCTCGTCTGCCCCAGGGCCTTCACCAATAAACATTAAATCTGCTTGTTTATTTCCTGTACCAAATACCACATTTGTTCTATTTTGACACAATTTACATTTTCTACATTGATTAGCATCTGCTTCTAATTGTTCCCAATTATCGTACATATATTTTCACATCCTAAATTTCAAAAATCCTTTTTGCATTATCATAAGTAATTTTAGCTATTTCTTCTATTGGTACATTTTTTAGTTCAGCAATTTTCTGAGCAACATATTTAACATTTCTGCAATCGTTTCTTTTTCCTCTGTTAGGTTCAGGAGTCAAGTATGGACTATCTGTTTCAATTAAAATCCTATCAAGAGGAACCATTTTTATAACATCTGGCGCATTTTTAGAATTCTTAAATGTTATAGGACCTGCAAATGAAATATAATATCCTAATTCTAAAGCTTGTCTAACCATTTCTTGATTTGGTTGGCAACAATGAAATATTCCTGCTTTATTGACCTTGTGAGTTCTAATCATTTCAATAGTATCTACAGAAGCATCACGTGAGTGAATTACAATTGGCAATTCAAGTTCATTTGCTAAATCTATTTGCTTTTCAAAAGCCTCTTTTTGCAATTCTTTATTTTCTTTATTCCAATAATAATCTAAACCTATTTCACCAATTGCTACTAATTTTTTGCTTTTATTTTCTTTAACTATTTCCGTAATTTTAGCAACATCTTTCCACAATTCTTCTTCAGATTGTGGAATATCATTAGGAGAAATCCCACAAATCGAATAAATAAAATCATATTTTTTACTTAACTCTAACGAAAAAAGTGAAGACTCAATATTATATCCTGCACATACAAATTTAGTTATGCCTGATTCATATGTATCTTTTATAATTTCTTCTCTATCTTCATCAAATTTTTCATCATTATAATGTGAATGTGAATCAAAAAACTCCATTTTAATCCTCTCTTTCTACTATAATAACATTAGCAACTGCATATTCTTTGCAATGTGAAATACTAATATCAATATCTTCTATTTTATTTGCAAATTGCTCTGATAACTTTATATATGGTCTTCCAGTTTCATCATTTAATACTTCAATATCTTTCCATGTAATATCATATTTTCTATTTAAAGTTTTAGAAATTGCTTTAAATACCGCTTCTTTTGCAGCAAATCTAGCTGCATAATGTTGATATTTTTGCATTTTCTTACTTTCACAATATTCTATTTCTTTTTCCGTATATACTCTCTCACAGAACTTTCCATCTGTATCTTCTATACTAGATTTTACTCTTTCAATTTCTATAATATCTATTCCTGTTCTTATTTTCATAGCCATCCTCTCCTTGCGAAAAAAAGGACCGACCCCAAATTAGCAAATGCGCAATATAGGACCGACCCCAAATTATCGTGCTAAAAATATAATATTTATTGCATTTATTATTAACGTTATGACTAATATTAATGTTATAATCACATTATTTTTAGCTGTTTTTTCTATATTCATTTCTTTATATAGAATATCATATTTATTTTTTGTATCATCATATAATTGATCTATCTCTAAAACATCTTTTAAATATTGATAAAACATAGAACCTGTATCATCTGCTGTTATTTCATTTATCCATAATGATTGTGTAAAGTTTATAAATTCTTTACGCGTTTTAGTTATTTTTATGTTTTGTCTAAATTCTAAATTTATTTTTTTCAAATAAATTTTAGTATACATCGCTAAGATGTAAGAGTATAGATATTTTTCCTCAAAATCGTGTGGGAATACCGTATAATTATTCATATCACAACTTGACGCAAATAGTGTTACTCCTTGCTTTGTTACACCCAATTTTGCATATTGCCATTTTGATATTACTTTCATACTATTTTTTGAATAATCTACACTATTATCACTTGGCAATATGTTTAAAAATTTAATATATGTATTACTGATTTTTTCAAATTCATTTGTATTATTCCAACTCTCTTGATCTATACATGCGTATGAAAATGTGAAAAATCTTTCTGGGTCTATATCTAATTTTATAGATTCCGTAACTGGCCCAGTTAAGTTTTCTATAAATTCCTTAAAGTATTTTACATCTTCAAAACAATCTGATTGAACTCTTATATTATCATAATTGTTCATATTAGCAAATTCTTGGTTAATATCTCTAAATTTATAATTAAAATTTAATAAATCTGAAAATTTATCGCTGTCTTCTATATTAGTTTTAATACATAAAAAACATATTCCTGTATTAAAACATATTATTTCCATTTTTGGAATCTTGAAAAATATTCCATTTTTCTCCTCTGTTTTTCCTTGAATATCTTTTTTTATAGTATACTCAAATATTGTACATGGATTTTGGGCTAATATTGCGGCTTTTGTATCTTCTGGCAATTCTTCAAATTTTTCTAATTTTGATTTACTTAAGTTAAAACTGTTAAACATATAATTTCTTGCTCTATGTGAAAAGTAAGAATATATGCCTAAATCTTTATCTTTTTTAAATGTTCTCAATTTACAATTTTTATCTTTTAATAAACGTAATAAATATTTTAAATATCTATTTTCTTTTATTACGTAAGGATATATAAAGTACGTATATTGGTATTTTGTCTTTAGCTCCATTTTTTCATCTCTCCTTATTTTTCACAATAATAGTTCATGCTAAGGTCTTCTCCTAAGTGCCATTTTCCTATAAAATCTATTTTAATGTTATTTTCTAAATTATATTTTGGTGTTATTACTTCTTTTCCATTTTTATCTAATGAACCCCAAAATCCATTCTTCTTAACTGCTACATATCCATATTCATTTTGTTCTGTTGCATCATCATAAATATAGTCTGTTACTTGATTTCCTTTTTTGTCTACATATCCATATTTACCATCTTTTTTATTTAAAAATATTGTATTGTCTTTTAAAACTTCTGTATTTGATTTTTCATTACAGCTAAAATCATAATATTTATATTCGTTATTGATTCTCATTCTTAAATATGATTTTTCTGTATTTATTTCTGATAATATTCCCGTTATTTTTATATTAAAGTTTGAATCTATAATTGATGTTTGGTATTCAGAGTTTTCAGCTAAAAATAAATTTGCTTTTTCACTGTATGTTATGCCTGCATAATCAAATTCTATTTTTACCTCTCCTTTTTCATCAATTATTCCATATTTATCATCTTGTTTTGCTATAAATATTCCTATTTGTGTTTCTTTTAAGTCTTGATATTTTGGTTCCAATTTTACTTCACCATTTATCGTCATTTCTCCACACATATCGTTTTTTACAAATATTATTCCATTTTTAGTTACTGATTTTATGTCGTCAAATCCATCCTCTAATAATGTTGTTCCTGTTGAATTTATTAATACTTGTTTTCCATTTTCTTTAACTAAATAATATTCTTTCAAATATGTTTGAGTAATTTCATCATATTTATTTTCTAATATTTGCTTTTTGGTTGTACTAACAATTCCATATTTTCCATTTTCGTCAATTGTTATATATCCCTCTTTATATGTATCTCCTAAATTTTTTATTTCTGTGTATTTAGGTTCAATTATAATACTACCATTATCATTTACAAGACCTTCTCTTCCATCTTTTTTTATAATAAGACTATTTTCTATTCCAGCTAATACTGTAATTTCGTCATATTCTATTGGTAATAATTCTTTTCCATTTAAATCTATTAAGCCATATTTATTTTCTTTTTTTACTCTTAATACATTTTCTTCATACCATACATTCTCATTTTTATCAATATTAACTAATGCTTCTATTTGGTCATATCCTGTTAGGATTTCTTCATTTTTATTATTTATTGTTTTTGTTTGATATGTTCCGGTTTCTTCATTTACATTATATGTGCATATAAAAACAGCCTTTTCTTTATTTGGAATAACTATCATTTCTTGATATGATGGTTGAATTACTTCTTCTCCATCCTGATTGATTACTCCCCATTTGTTTTCTGCATATAATGTAAAATAATCATAATCTTTAGAAATTTTCTTTTGCTCTTTAAAAATATTTTTTATAATAAATATGAACATGATGATTACTGCTAATGCTAATATTACTGCTATTACTTTTTGGTAATTCAGTTTTCCACTTGTCTCATATCGCTTTCCTCTACCCATTAGTTTTCTTCCTTTCAGATTATATTTTATCACGAGTATAATATATCATAAAATTTTCTTTGTTACAAGTATTATTACACAAAAAATACATGTCCAAAATTTAAAAAAATAAAAGTTTTATCTTTTTAAAAACTTTTATTCTTTTAATCCACTATTTGAAACTTTCTTATTTTCATTATAAAATAAAAATTCACATATTTCTTTATCTATAAATTTATCATTTGAATATATATTATCTATATCTATTTTTTCGTTAATTTCTTCATTTTGCAATATATTTAAAATCTGATATTTTTGCTTTAAGTATGTAATATTTTTATATAATTTTTCATTTATATCTTTTTTTAATACCGCTACAATCTTTTTCCTATCCTCTGCTATATCTCTAATATCTCTTTTCAATGCTGTATTTGGAATATAAACATTCTTCTCATTTTTAATAAATCCCATACATGCATTTACATTTCCTATTAGCTTATTTGTTTGTAATAATAAACTATGTCCTGTAAAATTTCCTATCATGCTTGCTAATCTATCAAGTTTCATTAATTGTGGCAATATTTCTAATTTATAATAGGTTGTCTTATCTTTTACTTCTATTTTTGATTCATCAATTCCTCCTGCATGTAAAAGCTCATAAAATTTATAACTGTTTAATGATTTATTATTTGAATCATAAGCCTTAATACCTGTTAAATGATAAAATGATGTCGCTGGAAAAAACATTTCTTCTTTACCTAATCTTTTTTCTTTATCTTCATATATAAACATTAATTTTTTATTTTTTAAATTTTTTTCAAATTCTTTTTGGCTTTTAGCTATTATATCTATAAATTCTTTTTGTGCTAAAAAATCTCTCATAAAATATTGTTACCTCCTAAAAAAATAAAAGGGAGAGTATTTTCGTACCGCAGTACCTTAATCCCTCTCCCCTTAATGTACGATTTTTCCGTTGCCTAATCAACCTTGTAGAGCTATACTCTACCCCGAATTTTAGGTTTTCCAGTCGCCTAATCGACTTTGAAAGGCTATACCTTTCCATGTTTTTTAGGTTATTGTGGCAGTCGTACCTGCTTTGCAATAAATTGCAACTAATTCTAGTATATTTATTTTACAATATTTTATTACTAATGTCAATAATTATTTACATAAATTACGATATTCCATTTGCCTTTTTATATTCAGTAATTTGTTGTTGTTTAGCTTCTATTGACTTCTTTAGGCTAATAATTTGCCTGTCATACAAATCACATAATGCATCAATTTGTTCTTCAGTCAAATCATTATCGCCGATCTCACCTTTGCGATATCTTCTTTGTAAATCTAAAAGTTGTGTATCTTCATCTTCTGTCTTTTTTACATATTCTTTAAATTCTTGTTTTTTCTCTTCATGGATGCCTACTTCTTTTTCATCTGAAATTTCATTTATTTCCTTCTTTTTAAATAAATTTCTAAAAAAGTTTTTTATTTTTCCAAATATAGTACTTTCGTTTCTTTCTATTAAATCTTTTTCTTGAGTGTTATTTTCCATACTTATTCTCCTATTTGACTTTCTTGATTTTTGTTTTTTTCTAATCCTTTATGTATAGTCACAAGTGCTTCATATTCTTTTTCTAATTCCTCTAATTCTTGTTTTTTTGCATGTAATTTTGAAAGTTTTTCAGCTCTATTTTCTCTAGTTTCTACCATAATAATCCTCCTCTAATGTTTATCTATAAATAAAGTATATCCTATTAAATTTAACTTTTCAATATATTTTTATAAATTTTCTGCTTTTACGAATTTACAAGTTATTACACTCATATCATCTTTCGCTATTCCGTAGCTATTGTCTACCGCTTCATTTAAAATTAAATCAGCAATTTTTTGACTATTTGTAGTTTCGATATCTTCCAAAACATATTTTACCCATAATTCTTTATTTTTATATTCAACATTAGAATCTAATATTCCATCACTACACATTACTATTATGTCTTGATTTTCTATGTCCTTATCATATGTTGTTAAATTTATATCTTTTAATATTCCTGCTGGTAAACTTAGAGATTTGACTATTTGCACCTTTTTCTTATTCTTTATATATGTTGGACATGCTCCATTTTTTATAAATTCCATTTTTCCATTATATAAATCAACTATTGCAATATCTAGTGTTGCAAATATTTCTTCATTTGCATTCATAATTGTTGTATTTATTAAATCTATGGCTGTGTTTTTATCAAATCCTGATAAAAATAATCTTTCCAACATCTTTAATGCTATTTGACTGCTTTTTCTTGCTTCTGGTCCTGAACCCATTCCATCACTTATTGCTAATAAATATTTTCCATCATTTAATCTTATTTGTAACAAACTATCTCCTGATACAGGACTATCATTCTTGATTTTTGCAGCTTGTCCTATTTGAATTATATATTTATCTGCTGATAAATAACTATATACCCTCTTTCCTTGTTTGCTTGATTTTTTGTTTTTTACATCATTTTTCATCAATTTTTCGTTCAAGCTTTTTTCTAGAACTTTTTGAATTTTATCTACTTCTGTGTTTTCACTTGTTTTGCTGTCTTCACTTAAATATACATCTATAAAATATCTATTTTCTTGTTTATTTATTTCTATTCCATCTATTAAGATGTTTTTTATACCAAGAGCTGTAATTACTTTTTTCTTTTCCTCATCATAGTCAGTATCTTTTTTTATATCCTCTTCCATTTTAACAGCAATACTAGAAATTGCTTTTGATACACCATCTAGTTGAGCTTGTACATTCTTTTTATTTGATTTTACTTTTTCTTCCCATATAAAGTTGACCTTGCTTACCTTATAAGCATAATTTACTGCCTTAACTACCTGTTCAATATCATTATTCATTTTTTTGCTAATTTTCTCATCATCATATTGAACAATATAATTATTAAATTTTGCAAATGTTTTTAATAGGTCTTCTCTTGTTATTTCTTGCTTGTCCAAAAGAACATCAAACAATTCTTTTACTATTTCATTGTCTGGTTTTGTCATATCTTCATATAACATATTTTCTTCTAGTCCGTCTAAATTATTTAATAATTCTGTAATAAATAAATCTCTATTTTTAAAGTATAAATCTGTATCCCCTTTTTCTTTATAAGTATCTGCCATATCTTTTATTGTTTCTGATACCATATTTAATTGATTTATAGTTTCTTTACTTTGTTCTAACCCTCTTTTATTGTATTCAGGCAACATATTGTCGCTTTTTACTAATTCTTTTATATTAATTCCAGCCCACTTTGGAATAGCAAGTAATCCTAATGAAGCAATTAGTGCTTCTTTTATTATTAAAAATTCACTTGTTGTATTTTTAGATGCATACATTAATATTCCATTTCCTATTAAAAAGCCTACTATTACTCCTATTTTTCCAAATCTATTTAATAAACCTGAAATCATTCCAGAAAGTGCATAAACTGCCACAATAATTGGTTCATTTTGTGTGATTATTCCAAGGGTAACCCCTATTGTCACACCTGCTGTTGTTCCAACCAATACTCCATTTTTCCATCCAAGTATTAATACCATTAAAATACTAATAATATTTTTAACAGAAAATCCAAATATTGCAAAATCTCCAAGTGCTGACACTGCAATAGAAATAAGTAAACTTGCTCCCATAACTTCTTCTATTGAAAATGCTCTCTTTTCTGTTATTTCTTGTATAACTACTAATGAGTTTACAAATATCTTGTAAAACACTACAGAAAATACAGCTAGTGTTATATGTAATAATAAATCAGCTACCGTAAATTTAGTTAATATAAGTTTTGCTATCATTACTAAAACAATACTAACAAATATGTGCCCTGCAATTTGTATTTCTTCATTTTTATATTGATCATTTTCTTTTGGAGGTTTTATACATATTAATATTAGTAACATTAATATAATTAATATATAGTTTAATGCTCCAACAGTTCCTACTCCAACTATATTTCCTATAAGTCCTGCTACTACTACCATTATAGCAGGTACTCCTCCAGCTAAACAAGCTCCGACAATCGCTATACTAAATGGTGACACTTCTTGTCCCATTCCTAATGTCGATATCATAAAAGCTATGATATATATAATTATATTTTTTATGCTTAATAAGTTTTTTATAATTTCTTTACTTGTGTTATTTTTTGACATCCCTACCACCTCATGTAATATTTTAATCCTTTTCTTTTGTGTTTTTTGTCTTTTTTGGTATTCTACTACAAAAAAGTTTTTTACATTTTGTGATATTTATTTTTATTTTTTATCGTTTTGTGTTTTCTATTTTATTATAATTTGTCGAAAAATACAAGTTTTTTTAGGAAATTATATTATTTTAAATAGCACTTTTCCGTAGTCACTGCATATAATAAAAAAGAAAACTATAAATTAGAGGTGATACTATGTCTAATAATATGGATGAATTATTTGCAAATGTAAAAAAGATGGTAGATAGTGGTAATATACCTGATGATGTAAAACAGATGATGAATAATCTTCAAAACAGCTCAAATACTCAAAATAATGTACAGAGTAATACTCCAGATCTAAATAACATGTTAAATAATATTTCACCAGAAATGATAAATAATTTAAGCAATATACTAAATTCAAATTCTCAAAATCAAAATTCTCAATCTTCACAAAATAATAACAATTTCAACTTAGATATGAATACAATAATGAAGATGAAATCTATTATGGAAAATATGAATAATAAAAATGACCCAAGAGCTAATTTGCTTTATTCTCTAAAGCCTTATTTGCGCGAAAGTAAAAAAGAAAAATTAGATCAATATGTAAATATGCTTAATGTTTCTAAAATTGCAGAGCTTATGAATTCAAACAATCAAAATAATAAAGATAATAAAAAATAGTAGTTTTGAAAGGAGTATTACAATGCCTAGATTTATGGGATATAATCCTAATTTTCAATATTATAATCCATATCAAAGACCTAATTTTTATCCAAATTATGGTCCTTATACTCCTCAGCCCAAAAAACAACCCCAACAACCTCTTTCTGAACCACTACCCAAAACTACACAACCACAAAAAAAGCCAGAAACAGCAGATACTGTTTGGCTTGATTTGTTTGGAATTAAATTATATTTTGATGATGTTTTAATTCTCAGTCTCTTATTTTTCTTATATAAAGAAGAGGTAAAAGATGAAGGACTTTTTCTTGCTCTAGTTTTATTACTAATTAGTTAAGTTACTCAATTATTATATTATCTTCATCAACATAAACATAAGCATTTTTATGTATTTCTTCTTCATCTTTGTCTATTTCTTTTACTATATTAGAAATACGTAATTGTACTGCTTCTAAAGTACTTGCAGCAATAATTGCTTCTTTATTTCCCTTGGCTCCAGCATGTGCAAGTCCTCTTAATGCTCCAACAACAACAATATTATCTGCTGCAATTACTTCAGCCCCTGAATTTACATCGCCTATTACAACAATGCTTCCTTCAACTTCAATTTTTTGTCCAGAACGCAAAGAACCTTTATGAAACGTAGTTTCAGATGTTTCTACGTCTTTTTTGTAACTTCTAATAATACTATGTAACCCTAGTGTTGTAGGACTATCAAACGCAACTTCAACATCAATTTCTTTTGTTATGCATTGTTTTATTTCTTCCATTTCTTTATTTGATAAGATTTTTCCAACAACTCTAATCGGTGTTTTTTCATCTTTATACATCTTTTTTAAGTCTTTCATTTTTTTAGACAATTCTTGTATTATTTTTTCCTGCGTAGAATTTTCAGTTATTTTAATAATCACTTCATCTGTTTTTAAATTTATACTAACACAATTCATCTCTTTATTCCCCTCTTAGACTAAACAGTCTATCTGATTTGTTCTACAAATGGTGTTGCTTCCATGCTTTCATCTACCTCTGTTGATTCATTCATTCCAAAATATTGTGTAAGAACATCTCTTGCAACTTCTGCTGCATAATTTCCATGTCCACCATTTTCTATCATTACAACAACTGCAACCTCTGGATTATCAAATGGTGCAAAACACACAAACCATGCATTTACAAGATCATTTCCATTAGAATCTTTTCCAGCCTCAGCAGAACCTGTTTTTCCTGCTACTTCAATATTAAAGTTTTTAAAGATATTATAAGCTGTTCCTCCAGCCTCACTCGCAGCCATTCTCATACCTTCTTTAGCTACTTCAATACTCTCGTCACTTATTGTTATTCCATCATCAGTATCTACTATTCCTAATTTCTCGTTAGTATATTTTCTTATTTCATCTTTTGAAACTTCAGTTCCATCTGAATTCAATACAGATTTAATAATTGTTGGATTCACAACTGTACCACCATTTGCAATTGATGATATATATTTTGCAATTTGCATAGGAGTAAAGTTATTATCACCTTGTCCTATTGATGCATTCAATGTATCTCCTGGTCCCATTGTTGCACCATTTCTGATTTTAGCATAAGTTTCCTTAGATGCTGCAACACCAGATTTTTCATTAGGTAACTCTATTCCAGTTTTCTTTCCCAAGCCAAAGTGTAATGCATATTTTGATAAATTATCTATCCCCATTCTATCACCTGTTTCGTAAAAGAAAAAATTGCAGGAATGTTGTAATGCTTGAGTTACATTTTGATATCCATGTCCTCTATGATAACTTGTATAATACCAACATTTCCATTCACTATTATATTTTTTATATATACCAGTATCATTTATTTTTTCTTTTGTTGTAATAACACCTGTTTCTAACCCTGCAATAGCTGTTACCATTTTAAATGTTGAACCAGGTGCATATGTTGACTGAATAGCTTTATTTAATTGTGGATGTCTAGTATCATCTCTTAAATATGCCCAATTTTCTTGAGATATTCCTCCCACAAACCATTGTGGTTCATATGTTGGATAACTAGCTGTTGCAAGTACTTCCCCTGTATTAACATTCATTACAACTGCAGCTCCACCTTGTGCATCATATCTTTGAGAAAATCCTCCATTTTTTATTTTATTAATACAATTTTCTAGTGATTCTTCCGTCATTTTTTGCAAGTTTGAATCAATTGTAAGCACAACATCACTTCCAGCAATAGCATTTTTTGAAACATATTCTCCCGTAATGGTTCCATCTACTGCCATTTCTTTTTGCTTTTCTCCATCTGTTCCTTTTAAATATTTTTCAAAAACATATTCAATTCCTGTTTTTCCTATGATATCATCAATATCATAATCATCTTTATTGGCTTTATATTCTTCTTCTTTTATTTTTCCAGTATAACCAATTACATGTGCCGCCATGCTTCCTGCTAAATATGTCCTTGCAGCTTTAGTTTCTATACTTATTCCTGGGAAATCATTATTTCTTTCACTAATTTGTGCAACAACCTCATCACTTACGTTTGTTGCAATTGTTATTGACTTTGTTGCACTATATCCTGTTGTTGTAATTATATATCTAATTGCTATTATTTTTCTAATATCTTCTATATTATCATTTTTTATTTGATATTTATCTTTTACCTTATAAAATGCCGTTTCTGCATCAGCATTTTCTTCTATTTTAAATTTTTTCTTAAACTTAGACAACTCATCTCCACTAATTGTAAAAGTAAATGGATTTATGCTTATTGGAAAATTATCTGTATACGAAATCTGATATTGATTCATTAGATTTACTAAATTTAATGCAGCTTCATTTAATTCATCATTAGATATATTTGTTTTATAAATTTCTATATTATTCTCTGTTTTTACTCCCGCAAGTTCATTTCCAGACCTATCTAAAATTGAACCTCTTGCAGCTTTTATCGTTGATACTCTTGATAGTCTCGTATTTGACTGTTCCCTATAACTTTCACCATTTACAACTTGTAAATTAAATAGTTGAACAATTAATACAATCCCTATTGCATAAGCTAATATTGTTACTATATTAAACCTAAAATTTACTTGCTCACTTTTTACATCATTATCCCATGATGTCTCTCTATCAAAACTTATCCTATTGTTCAACATTTCACCAGCTTTCTTTTAGAAATATCTTGTCAAAATCCTATCTCCCTTTATTTCATTTTCAATTTCATATCCAGTAGCTTTCATTAAAGGATATACTATAATAATTAATAATACATTATAAATTGTTTCTATAAATAAAATCTTCAAAAATGAATATATTTCTATATTTATTTTAAAAAACATATAATAAAAAAAGTATAATACAATTTCATATATTATTGTACAAATTGCTCCCATAAGTAATACTGTCAATCTACTATCTTTTGAAAGTGTTTTGTCAAACAAACCTCCTAATATTCCAACTAATGCCAAAGCAACTGAAGTTAGTCCTAAACTTTTTCCAACCCAAATATCTATTAAAATCCCATAAATAATTCCATAAATAACTCCCATTGTTCTTCCCATATATAATCCTATATATAACATTAAAATTATAAAAACATTAGGCATTATTCCTGCTATTGTAAAATGAGTGAAAAAAATCGTTTGTATTAGATATATAACAATAAATGTAAGTATCAATCCTACATGTATCAAAAATTTCTTCATCTTATACCCTTTCTACTGATTTGTTATTATCAAAACAGTTTCTAATTTTTCAAAATCTACTGCAGTTTCTATTGTTGCATAAGAATCTGTTTTATTTGATCCTGTATTTACTTTCTTTATTTTTCCTACATGTATTCCTTTTAAATAAATTCCACCTAATCCAGAAGTTTCTACACTATCTCCCTGGATAATTCTCGCATCTGTTGCTATATTAGATGCACTTAATATAGATTTGTTTTCAATTGTTCCTTTACAAATCATTGTATCTCGAGTACTACTTGCTAAACAACTAGTAGCACTAGCACTGTCTACAATTGTCTGAATTTTTGCTGTTTTAGCAGTTGTAGAAACAATATATCCTACCAATCCTTCATTAGCAATAACTGTCATTTTTTCTTGAATACCATTATCACTTCCAACATTTATAACTAATGTTTTTGAATAATTGCTTATATCCCTAGATATTATCGTTCCAGGAATTGTTTTATATTGCCCATATTTTTCAGCTAAATTAAGTTCTTGTTTTAACTGTTCATTTTCATTTTTTATAATTTCATATTCTCTCATTTGTTGCTCAAGTTCATTATTTTTTTGTTTTAATGATTCGTTTTCTGATTTCAACTCATTCACATTCTCAAAAAACTTGTCATTATTGTTAAGCTTATTTTTCAAATATGTTAAACCATTTTCAATAGGCATAACAAAAGCATTTGCAAAATTTTCAACAACTGAAAACTGTTCTGATTTTGCATTTGAAACTATAACTAAAACAATTAATATTACAATTGTAATAACAATCCCTATAATTCCACCCTTTTTTTCTCTCTCCATACACTATCTTCTCTTTCTTGAATTTAATAAAACTGTTCTTAACTTTCCTATATCTTGTAATGTTTTTTCTGTTCCTTTTACAACACAGTCTAATGGTTCTTCTGCAACATATACTGGCATACCAGTTTCTACACTTATTAATTTATCCAAATTTTGTATTAAAGCTCCTCCACCTGATAACATAATTCCTTTTTCCATAATATCTGATGCAAGTTCTGGTGGTGTTTTTTCTAATGTTAATTTTACTACTTCTACTATTTGAGCAATTGATTCTTTCATTGCTTCTTCCACTTGATCTGATGTAATTATTTCAGTTCTTGGTAATCCATCATTCAAATCTCTTCCTTTTATCTCCATTGTCATTTTTGACATTAGTGGCATAGCACAACCTAATTCTTTCTTGATTTGCTCTGCGGTTGTAACTCCTATTGCAAGATTTAATTCTTTTTTCACATAATTAATTATATCTTCATCTAGCTCATCTCCAGCTATTCTTATAGAATTACTAACTACAATTCCTCCTAATGATATTACTGCAACTTCTGTTGTTCCCCCACCAATATCTACGACTATATTTCCACTTGGTTCTTCTATTTCGATTCCAGCTCCAATTGCTGCTGCCATAGGTTCTTCTATTAAATAAACTTCTCTCGCTCCTGCTCTTATTATAGCTTCTTCTACTGCTCTTTCTTCTACTTCTGTTATTCCTGATGGCACCCCAACTAAAACTCGTGGTCTTATGGCATTATATCTCTTACAAACTCTTTCAAGTAAATTTTTTAGTAATAGTTTTGTTGCTGTAAAATCTGCAATTACACCATCTTTTAATGGCTTTATTGCATTTATTTCTTTTGGAGTTCTGCCTACCATTTCTTTGGCTTCAAATCCTGTTGCTATAACATTTCCTGTTTTAGCATCTACTGAAATAACAGATGGCTCTCTTACTACAATTCCCTTTCCGTTTATAGTTACTAAAATATTAGCTGTTCCTAAATCTATCCCTATATCTTTAGATTTGAATGACAAAAAATTCATTTTACTCTTTCCTTTCATTATGCATTCTCTGTGAAAAAATGCTTACATAATTCATGTTTCCAATTACAATATGGTCTAACAATTGTATCCCTAATATTTTGGAAGCTTGTTCAACATTTTTGGTAAATTCAATGTCTTGACTACTAGGTGTTGGATCTCCTGCTGGATGATTGTGAATTAATATTAATTTTGATGCTTCTATTTTTACAGCCTCATTTAATATTGATTTCATAGAAGCTGTTACAAAGTTTCCCCCACCTTTTGCTACATCTTTTATCTTGAGCAATTTATTTTTGTTGTTTAACAACGCAACTTTTAGTATCTCTTGTTTTTCAAATCTCATTTTTCCTATTAGTATTTCAGCAATATCATATGGCTTTTTTATTACTTTTTCTTTATAAGTTGAGACCATATTAATTCTCGTTACTAGCTCACACACTGCTTTTAATTGTATAGCTTTTACTTTTCCTATTCCTTTTATTTTCATAAATTCTTCTATTGTTAAATCCATCAAAAAGCTTAAATTCTCTTCACCTGTGCTATTCATTTTCAAAATTTGCTGAGCTAATCCCACAGCTGTTTCTTCTTTTGTTCCTGTTTTTATTATTATTGCAAGTAACTCTGCATTGGTTAATGCTTTTGCTCCATATTGCTCTAATTTTTCATAGGGTCTTTCCGCTTCTGGTAATTCTTTCATTTTTATTGGCATTCTCTATCTTCCTTTCTCTTTTTGAAAGGCCCCCTATACCGTGTTATTATTATATATTGTATTTGTGTTTTTTTCAAGTCCTATAAGAGTTTTTTTTAGATTTAACCTTAAATATACAAATCTAAAAAATTACCAAAAATTGTTTCTTTAAATCTTATAATATTCATAGTATAATAAATTTATAAGAAATACGGAGGTTTACAAATGAAATTCGAAAAATTAAATGATGCTAAAATAAAAATAATTGTTTCCATTCATGACATGGAGGAAAAAAATATTTCTGTTCGAAATCTTTTTTCCAATTCTGAGCCATCACAAGAACTCTTACAAAATCTATTACAAATGGCTGAACAAGAAATTGGCTTTAAAGTTGATGACTCAAAATTGTTAATAGAAGCCACTCTCTCTTCTGAAGAAGAGTGTACATTTATAATAACAAAATTACAAGAAAAATTAGAAAATACTAATAACACAAATTCCTTTATATTTAAATTTAACACTTTTGATACATTTATAGAATTATGTACTTTTTTGAATAATTTTTCGGATTTAAATTTAAAAGATTTCTCCCAAAATTTTTCATTAATTTTATATAATAATACATATTATTTATATAATTCAGATGTTGAAAATTTTTCTGTTCTGCTCGATTACATGAAAAATGTATTTGCAGAATTTGGAACTAATGTATCTGATTCGCCAAATATTCATGGAATCTTAAATGAATATGGCAAAGTTATTTTTGAAAAAAATGCAATTGTAAAATGCATTTATTCCTTTGTACATTAAAAGAGACAGTTTCCTGTCTCTTTTTCTAATAAACATAGTTTTGTGGATTGTATGCAACTCCATTTACTCTAACTTCTAAATGTAAATGTGGACCTGTACTATTTCCTGTACTTCCAACTGCTGCAATTACTTCTCCTTGACTTACTTTTTCACCTGCTGTAACATATAATTTACTACAATGTCCATAATATGTCTCTATTCCATCTCCATGTGATATTACAACCATATATCCATATGATTTTTTTACTCCTGAAAATGTAACTGTACCACTTGCTGCAGCTTTTATTGGTGTTCCTGTTGGTGCCCCAATATCTAATCCAGTATGATCTCCTGATCTCACACTACTTCTAACGCCAAATCTAGAAGTAATAATACCAGAGATTGGTCTTATCAAGTTTAAACTTAATGGTACTTTTTGATATGAGATATTCATTGAAGTGTTTACTTTTCCTGTTGTCACTGGCTTTTTAGTTACTACTACAACTTTTTCTTTATATAAAGATGCAACTGTTGCCTCTACTTCTGAAAACGCTTTTACTTCTGTATCATATTTTTCTAATATAGATATATCATCAATATTTTCGCTTTCTTTCTCTCTAAGCTCATTTACTACTTGTTCTGCTTGTGAGAAATCAGAAACATAAGCTTTTTCTTCTTCTCCATCTAAAATTGCATAATACTTATAATAAACAATACCAGATTGTTTAATTTTATCAAATATTTCATTATCATTTGTTACTATATTTCTTTTTAGCAAGCACATTTTGTATTCTGGCAAAGCATCTACTTGAACAAATGCTATATGGCTATCTTCCCCACCTTCGCCACTTTCTATGTAATTATTTATTCTTGTTTGTAATTTACTTTTATCTTTGCTATACCCTACTGTTTCTCCATTTATTGTTACACTATATATTGGTTTAAAAAACAATGCTACCGCACATATTATTAGAAATATAGAAACAGCTATAAGTATTGTAAGCTTCATAGATTTTCTTGCAAATACTAATATTTGTTTAATCATCATATTTCTCCCTTGTACATATTTTTTAAAATTGTATACTACTTTTCCTTATTTTCGCAATTTGATTCAATGCCTTTTTTCCGTATGTTTTCTTGCACATTCTCTATATTTCTTTATTTATCTCTTTATTTTTTAAAAACAAAAAAAGTAGATATGCTTTTTATGCATTCTACTCTCCTAAATTAACCTTGTTGTAATTCTGTTTTTACAGTTTCAATTTCTGTTACAGTTGCTTTTTGTGCAGGTTTATAATATCCCTTAACATTTGCAACTTTAAATAATTCATATTGGAAACTTTCATCATTATTTCTTATTTGTTGAAATGTTTGTCTTAATTGGATATTTTCTGATTCAGAAATTGCTGTTTGATATGCTGTTAAATCTGCCTTTACATTTCCTAAAATATCATTTACCATTGTTTTCTCTTCCATTGTCTTTCCTCCTTATTAATTATTTAAAAAACTCATTAATTTTTGTTTTGTATTTAAAGCATCTTGAGCTGATTTTGTAAACATTTGCTTTATTTGAGCATCTTGTACTTGTGATGCATATGTGTTTAATTTTTCATATGCAGTTTCATGTGCTCCTATTAAATGTCTTAAATGTTGTAATTCTGCTTGTGTTAAATCTGCCATTATAATCACCCTTTCTTAAATTTTATATTGGTATTATGCTCAAATTAGTTTTATTTATACAGAAAAAGCCGAAAGAATCTTTCGATTTTTTCGACTTTTTACTTATTTCAAATTATTTCCAAATTTGCAAATTTTGCCATCAAACGTTTATGCCCAACTTTATCAAAATTAATATCAACTTTTAAATCATCGCCTTCAGGTTCAACATAATTAATTGTTCCTTCTCCGAATTTTTTGTGATATACTCTTGCACCAGATTGATATGAAGAAAAATCAATATTGTTACTAACCTTTTTAGTAATATTATTTAAGAAGCTTTCAGCTGTTCTAAATGCAAATCCTGTTCCTGTATTTGTTTTAGTACTTGATGCAGATGCTGCAAATTTAGGTTCTTCAACTTTATATGTTTTAATGTTCCCATTATTCTTATTTCCGTAGCTCCAAGTATAATTGCTATCTTCAAAAACACTTTCTCTTTTTACTGAACTTGTCATTGCATCATCATATCCATCTAACAATTCTTTTGGAATCTCTTGTAAAAATCTTGATGGTGGATTATGTGTTGTAGAACCAAATGTAGTACGTTGTTTACTATTTGTTAAATATAAATTTTCTTTTGCTCTAGTTACACCAACATAACACAAACGTCTTTCTTCTTCTAGTTCTTTTTGTTCACCAATAGACTTATATCCTGGGAATATTCCCTCTTCCATTCCTACTAAAAATACAACTGGGAATTCTAGTCCTTTTGCACTATGTAATGTCATTAATGTAACAGATTCATCTGTTTCTTCCACATTATCTAAATCACTTGATAATGTTATTCCCTCTAAGAAGTCACTTAATCCATTATCTGCTGATTCTTCTTCAAATTCTACTGCAACATTTAAAAATTCTTCTAAGTTTGCAATTCTATTTTCCGCTTCTACTGTATTCTCATTTTCTAATGCTTTTGTATATCCTGTATCTTTTAATAATTTTTTTATTAATTCAGATATTGTAAGTTCATCTTTTTCTGCCATTATTTTTTCCATGCAATCTACAAATTCTCTAGAATTCAAATAAACTCTATTTAATCCATATTGATCTGCATTTTTTATGACTTCATACATAGATATATTATTTTGTTCTGCAATTTGAGCAACATTGTCTAAGCTTGTTTTTCCAATTCCTCTTTTAGGTTCATTTATAATTCTATTTAAACTTAAATTGTCTGAAAGATTTTGTACCAATCTTAAATATGAAATAATATCTTTTATTTCTTTTCTTTCATAGAATTTTAAACCTCCAACAATTTTATATGGAATACCTTCTCTTCTTAAAATTTCCTCTATTGCTCTTGATTGTGTATTCATTCTATATAATACTGCAAAATCTGAATATTTATATTTTTCTTCTCTTATAAGATGTTCTATTTGCTCTGCAATATATCTTCCTTCATCATATTCATTGTCTGCAGAAAATATTTTTGGCAAACTTCCTACATCATTTTCTGTCCATAATTTTTTATCATATTTTACTTCATTATTTTTTATAACCGCATTTGCTACTTTCAAAATATTTCCAGTACATCTGTAATTTTGCTCTAATTTTATTATTTTAGTTCCAGGAAAATCTCTTTCAAAATTTAATATGTTACTTATATCTGCACCACGGAAACTATAAATTCCTTGGTCATTATCACCTACGGCTGTAATATTTCCATGTTTTGATGCTAACATGGTTACTAATGTAAATTGAGATTTGTTTGTATCCTGATACTCATCTACTAATACATATTGGAATTTATTTGAATAATATTCCAACACATCTACATTTTCCATTAATATTTTTATTGTAAAATTAATAATATCATCAAAGTCAATTGCATTATTTTCCTTTAATCTGTTTTGATATCTTTCATAAACTTGTGCTATTTTTTCTTTTCTGAAATCTCCATGTGCTTTTACTGCATATTGATCTGGCTCTAGCATTTCATTTTTAGCATTGCTTATTTCTGACATTACTGCTCTTTCACTAAATAATTTTTCATCTAATTGTAAATCTTTTAATATTTGTTTTACCATTGTTTTTTGGTCAGATGTATCAAAAATAATAAATGAAGAATCAAATCCAATTCTGTCTATAAATTTTCTTAATATTCTTACACATATTGAATGGAATGTTCCAATCCACATATCTTTTGCAGCATCTCCAACTAATAATTCTATTCTTTCTTTCATTTCTTTTGCTGCTTTATTTGTAAATGTTATTGCTAATATATTCCATGGTAATATATTTTTTTCCTTCATTAAATATGCTATTTTATGCGTTAATACTTTTGTTTTTCCACTTCCTGCACCAGCTATTACTAAGCATGGTCCTTCTGTATTTACTACGGCTTCGTATTGTTTATCATTTAATCCCTTTAGTATATCGTCCATTATTCTTTCCTTTCTTCTTTCAAATGTTTGTTTGTATTTTACTATATTTTTTTGTTTTTTGCAATACATTTAAAAAACTCTTTTAAAAAATTTTAAAAGAGTTCTTATTTTTATTCTTCTTCACCTTTTAATTTTTCAGCTCTATCTGCTGCAATTAAGTTGTCTATCATTTCATCTAAATCTCCATTTAAGAAATTTTCCATTTGGAATATACTCATTCCAATTCTATGGTCTGTTATACGACCTTGAGGATAGTTATATGTACGAATTTTTTCACTTCTATCTCCACTTCCTACTTGTGATTTTCTTGCATTTGCTATTTCTGAATCCTGTTTTTCTTTTTCTATATTATATAGTCTTGAACGTAACATTTTCATAGCATATTCTCTGTTTTGTAATTGTGAACGTTCTGTTTGACATTCTACAACAATTCCTGATGGTTCATGTATTAATCTTACGGCTGATGATGTTTTATTAATATGTTGTCCTCCAGCACCAGAAGATCTGAATACTTCCATTTTAATATCTGCTGGATTTATATCAATTTCTACATCTTCTACAACTGGAAGTACTGCAACTGTTGCTGTTGATGTATGTATTCTTCCACTGCTTTCTGTATCAGGAACTCTTTGTACTCTATGTACTCCACTCTCGAACTTGAATCTACTATATGCTCCTTTTCCTGTAACCATAAAAGATATTTCTTTATATCCACCTAATTCAGTTTGGTTTTCATTTAATATTTCAATTTTCCAATGTTTTCTTTCTGCATACATCGTATACATTCTAAATAATGTACCTGCAAATAATGCTGCTTCTTCTCCACCTGCACCTGCACGAATTTCACAAATAATGTTTTTATCATCATTTGGATCCTTTGGAATTAGTAATGCTTTTAATTCATCTTCTATATGAGGAAGATTTTCTTTAGCTTCATAATAATCTGCCTCAGCTAATTCTTTTAACTCCTTATCTTCCATCATTTCTTTAGCATCTTCCATTCTTTGCTTTTCTTTTTTATATTCTCTAAACTTTAACACTACTTCTTCAATAGAACTGTGTTCCTTTATTAATTTTTGCCATTCTGTTTGATTTGCAATTACCTCTGGGTCACTTATTAATTTAGTCAATTCTTCATATCTTGCTTCTACTGCTTCTAATTTGTCAAACATAAATATTCTCCTTTTTTCTAAAATCATATTTTATTATACTATATATTGGTATTTTTTTCAAGGGGTTATGCGAAATTAGGGTCGGTCCTTTTTTTCGCATGCGATTTTATGGTCGGCTCTTTTTTGCACAAAAAGAAAGCACCACATGTGCAGTGCTTCCTTTTTGAGGTTCACTGGATACTTTCCGACAATTTGCCAAACATTTTAGCTAACTGAGTATCAGTTTTCTGGAAAATTTCTTTCCAGTATTCAAAATACCCTTTGTCCTCTGCCTGATACGAGCCATTATGATGACGTAGAAATTCACAAACAGCAATATACGCATAATACGGCGTAGGTGCACTTGTGAACTGCTTGTCGTACTTATGCTTGTTCAACCGAACCAGCATCTCTTTTTCCAACATCATAAATATTACCTCTTTTATATTATTCTTCCTTTTAGGAAGTCTAAATAATTATATCACGTTTTACATAATTTTGCAAATATATAAATTTATTATTTATTTATTATTATTTTTTTATTAATTATAATTCCACATAATTATAATTAATATTTTCATTATTTAATATTTCTTTTTCTCTATTTGTACAAGTCAAAATAATTATTTGTCTATTTTTAAATTCTTCTGATAAATATAATAAAATATTTTTTAATCTTTCATTATCGAAAAATGCAAAAGCTTCATCTAATATAATTGGAACTTTTTCATTTGAAACTTCATCTAACATTGCTAATCTTAATGATAAATATAATTGATCTATTGTTCCAATACTTAATCGTTCTGCAGGAATATAATTACCATTTTCTAATTCTACAATTAATCCATTTTCATCGCTAAAATTTAGCTTACAATATTTTCCTTTTGTGATGTTAGCAATATTTTTTGACAACTTCTCTGTAAATACTGGACTTACGCTGTTTTTCATATTTTCATATGCTCTTGATAATAACACTTTTACTAATTCTATACTTTCGTTTTTTTGTTCTAAATTTTCTAATTGTTGTTTTAATAAAATTGTCTGTTCTTCAATACTGGATAAATTTTCCAACTGTGGTACTATATTTTCTTTCTTTACTTCTAGTTTATTTAATTCATATCTTAAATCATTTATTTCATTTTCTACTATGCTAATATCAATATTTAAATTTTCTTTTTTTAATAAAAAATTAATTTCATTTTTTTCAATATTTTTTTCATATTTATTTATTATTTTATATTCTTCCAAATTATTTTGCATATTATTTTCTGATTTTATTTTATTTATTTCATTATTTAATTCTTCAATGTTTTTTTGATAAATATTTTCTTCATTTTCTATATTGTTTTTTTCATTTTTTATTTTTTCTATTATTTCTTTTTGATTATTTTCTAATATTTTTATTTTTTTATTTAATTTATTTTTTAAAAATACATAAAAAATTAAAAGTATTGGTACTGTAAGCAGAAAAATATATTTAATTATTTTATTATTTATTATTTTTGGAATAAATATTAGCCATAAAATATTTAATAAAAATAATATCAAAAAAATAATTATTATTTTTTTATTTAATTTATTTTTTTCGTATTTTTTATCAAAATATTTTTCACTGTTTTTTTCTTCTATTATTTTATTATTTATTTTTTCTAATTTATTTTCTATTTCTTTTATTTTATTTTTATTTTCTTCAATAATATTTTCTTTTATTTTTATTTTTTCATTTTCTATATTATTTTTTTCTTTATTTATTTTTATTTCTTTTAATAAATTATTTTTTAATTCTTTTTTTTCTAATTTATTTTTTATTATTTTTTCTTGTTCATCAATTTCGTATTGAATATTTTCATAATTTTTTAATTCATTTATTTTTTGCTCATTTATTTCTATATTTTTTCTAATAATATTAATTGGTTTTTCTCTACTTCTATCTGTACCAATTTCATCTAATTGTTTTTTATTTATTTTTTCTATTGCTTTTTTATATGAAATTTTATCTTCACCAGTTTCCAATAAATTAGATATTTTTTGAATTAATATATTTTGATTATTTTTTTCTATTTTTACTTCTTGTTGCATTGCCATTGATGTTGATAAAAACATTTCTTCTGTTATTTGCGTCTGTTCAAAAAAGAATTCACTTCCTTTATTTTTATCTATATTAAATTTTTTTATAATATCTTCTCCATTTTCATTAAATATATTTGGATTTTTTTTATTAAATTCTCTATAAATTTCATATTTATTATTATTATCTAATTCATATGTTAATTTCCCTGAAAATTCTTCTGAATCCCATGGTTTATATTTTTCAAAATCTGATATATCTTTTCCTTTTTTATTTTTTGACGCTCCGTAAAAAATATTTAAAATAAATTTTAATAATGTTGATTTTCCACTTTCATTTTTTCCATAAATAATATTTAAATTATTTTCTAAATTTATTTCTTTATTTTTTAATTTTCCATATGAATTTATTTTTATTTTATTTATTTTCAAATAAATCCCTCCAATAATTATTCTAAAATTTCCATTCCTATTTCTAATGCATTTTCTATTATTTCCTCATTATAATTTTTATTTTTTATTTCTTCTAATATTTCTTTTGCAAATAATCCTCTTAATGTATTTTCTTTAGAAATTTCTTCTAAATTATAATTTGGTTTTGTTTTATTTTTTATTTTTATTATTTTTTCATTTAATTCATATTTATATAAATCATAAATATTTATTTCAAAATTTCTTTTTCCAATTAATATTATTTTATATAATTTATTTTTTTCTATATTTATTTCATTTATTTTTTCTATTAATTCTTCAATAGAATTTATTTCTGTACAATTTATTTCTTTTTCTACAAATTCAGTTTCATCTAATTTAATAAATTCTAATTTTTTTTCATTTTTATTTATTTCACCAACAACCATTCCATGTTCTCCTAATTCATCAAATCCTAATGAAATTGTTGAACCTGGATAAATAATATTTTCATTTTTATTAAAATTATTTTTATGAATATGTCCTAATGCTATATAATCAAATCCTTTTTCTCTTAACATTTTGGTACTCATTGAATTATATTGCATTTCTTCTAAATTAGCTCCATCTAATGTTCCATGAATTATTAATATATTTATTTTTTCTGGATTTTTTATTTCTAAATTTTCAATATTAGAATTAGTACAATAAAAATCATCAAAACCATATCCATATATATCTACATTTTCTAATTCAATTCTTTCTATTTTCGAATTAAATATATGAACATTTTTATTCCATGAAAAATTATTATAATATGAATTTTTTAAAAATGGATCATGATTTCCAGGTGTTATAAATATTTTTGTATTTTCAATTTCTTTAAATAAATTATTTATATATTCTATTGTTGATTTTCTTATATATTTATGTTCATATAAATCTCCTGCTATAAATAAATATTCTATATTATTTTCTTTTATATATTCTATTACTTTTTTAAATACTTTTCTTTGCTCTAATCTTCTTTGTTCACCTAAATTTCCTTTATCAGTTAAATTTGTAAGTGGTGAGTCAAAATGCATATCTGCAATATGTACAAATTTCATATTTTTCCTCCTTTTCTTGCTTTATAATTTTATACTAATAAAAAAAATTTTTCAAGCTTTTTCGAAAGTTTTTTCGGTTTTTATATATAAAAAATAGAGACTTAAAAAGTCTCCATTTCTAATTATCATCTATTGGTCCAAACAATTCATCAAATTTAGCCTCAAGTTCCTTTTGCAAATCATAAGTATCTTCTTTATCTTCTATTTTAAGCTTTTCTTTTTCTGGTTCTACTACATTTGTATTCTCAAACATATCATCCAAAGAAGAAATATTATCAGAATCAACACTATCTTCTTTTTCAGCTTTTTCATTAGAAGCTCCAACTTTTACTGGTTCTTTCTTATTTTCCTCTTGTTTAGGCTCATCATCAAACAAATCGTCTAAAGACTCTACTTTTAAATTTTCAGCTTCTTTTTCTGATTTATCTTCTGTCCAAGGATTATATGGATTGAACTTTCTCCATACTCCTCTATCTAATTCCCCAATGTCATTATGGCTTATTTCATTTCTTTTTAAAGCTGATGCCATAGTTTTATGTTTAAAATAATAAAATTTATTTGCTTTAACAGGTTTTATTCCCTTTTCAAAAATAATACATAAATCGTTATCTAATCTTCTTAGTTCATCTGGCGTCATAAGTGCTCTTGCCATTACTTGGTCTGAATAACTTTGCCCTGTTCTATGATATTGTTTGTCTTTGCTTACAGATATACTATCTCTTTCAATTGTTTTTTCTCCTAATGCCTTAGAAAAATATTCAACTGTTTTATATGAGTTACTTCCTAAAAATACATGTGTATCACAGTTACCAATAATTGTTTCATATGATTTTTCATATATTGCTTCCAATTGGTCTAAGTTCTGTAAAATAACGCTAAATGAGATTTTTCTACTTCTGGATGTTGATATTTTTTTATCAAAATCTGGTATTTTTCCTATATTAGCAAACTCATCTAATATAAAATATGTTGGAACTTTTAATGCTCCTCCATTATCATCTGCATAATTATATAATTGTTGAATCATTTGTGAGAAGAATATTGTTAATAAAAAGTCATATGCAGCATGAGTATCTGATGATATTACATATACTGCTGTTTTCTTATTTCCTATTTCTTCAAAATCTATTGTATCTGTTGATGTCAATTCTGCAATTTCTTTAGAATCGAATTTACCTAATTTTGATTGCAATGTACTCAATATTGAGCTATATGTTTTTTCTGGTGCAATTTCAATTGATTTATAATTCATTCTAGCTGGATGGTCATATGGAAGTTTGCTTATTAATTCTGTAAGTAAGTTACTTCCTCCATTTGAATTTGCTGCTCTTACTAATTCCGCACAACTTGCTAAGTTTTGCTCTTCTTCTGGTCTTGTTGCCATTAAATAATATATTAATGCCTTTAATAACATTTCTGCAGAATCATCCCAGAATGGGTCTGAACCTCCATCTCCTGTTTTTTGACCTTTTACTATTGTATTTGCTATAACATCTACATCTATTTCTGATGAAATATGCATTAGTGGATTATATCCATCACTATTTTGTGGTTTTACTAAATTTAAAACTTTTATTTCATATCCATTTGCTTTTAGATACCCTGCAGTTTTGTCATATAATTCACCTTTAGGGTCTGTAAACACATATGACCCTAATAATTGATACGCATTTGGAATTGAATATGATGCTGATTTACCAGAACCTGAACCTCCGACTACTAATACATTTACGTTTCCTCTTTTATCTACTGGTAAATAATTATCTTCTGCTAATATAATTCCTTTTTTATTACTTAGAACTGTATATTGTTCTCCATTTTTGCTCCAATCACTTGAACCATGTTCAAAATCTGTATACTC
>ERZ827512.948-NODE-948-length-32419-cov-15.420714_pt1 | contig 32419 bp, 34 predicted proteins | sample MGYA00519916_ERZ827512 | MGnify/ENA primary metagenome ERZ827512 (study PRJEB31778, sample SAMEA3449335) | human gut metagenome | biome: human gut; feature: human-associated habitat; material: faeces | place: United Kingdom | collected 2010/2012 ... | reverse complement strand
TTAGCCTTGTAGATCATGTTGATACATTAGATAAAGGAAATAAAAAATCAAGACAAATCAATGGTTTAGTTAATGAGTGGTATTTAGAGGATTTATCAGAAAATATCAGAAAGACATTTGATAGTAAAAGAAAGCAAGGATTACATATTGGCTCTTTTGTGTGTTATGGCTATAAAAGAAGTCCAGAGAATAAAAATAAACTTGTTATTGATACAGAAGTTGCTGATGTTATACGATTAATTTTTAACCTTTATGAACAAGGCAATGGTGTTACTAAAATTGCTCAAATTTTAAACGACAAAGGTATTTTAACACCAACTAAATATAAACAATCACAAGGGATTAACTTTAAGAATCAAGGCAAAAATATTGACTATTGGTGCGAATCTACAGTTAGCAAAATCTTAAAAAATGAAGTTTATATTGGTAATTTAGTACAAGGTTATAACAAAAAGGTAAGTTACAAATCTAAAAAAATGGTAAACCAACCTAAATCCGAATGGATTATTGTAGAAAATACTCACGAGCCTATTATTACTAAAGAACAATTTTATAAAGTTCAAGAAATCTTTAAAAGTAAAACTAGAAGATGTAAAAATGGTGAAGTTCATTTATTTGCTAATAAACTAGTATGCCTAGATTGTGGAACAAAGCTTTATAAATGTCAAAATGATAGAGGTTACATTTATTTTTCTTGTAAAGGCTCTAAAAAATTATATGGTACTTGCACAACACATTCTATTGGTTATGAGAATTTAAAAGTATTAGTGACCGAAAAAATTAGAGAGAAAATTTTAGCATTTTATAATTTTGATAATATTTCTGATGATTTATTTGTTTCAAATGATAACTTAAACAAGGCTAAATTATTGCGAAATAAGGTTGAGTTGCTTTCAAAAGAAATGGAAGATATCAATAAAGCAATAAAAGAACTTTATTTAAACAAAGTAAGTGGCAAAGTCCCAGAAGATGTGTTTGAAGATTTAAACTCCTCTTTTCTAACTGATAAATCAGTAAAGCAAAAAGAACTAACTAAAACACAAAAAGATTTATCTAATTTAAAGGAAAAAGAATTAAACAGTAAATTTATAAAAGAACAAAAAGAAAAAATAATTAATCACTTTAAGGATTTTAAAGAACTTAATTATGATATTGTTAATAGCTTTATAGATTATATTGAAATTGGAGAAAAAGACAAAAAGACTAAAACTCAAGATGTTGTAATACATTGGAATTTTTAGTATATTGTTCAAATTTTACAAATTATTCATATAAAAATCGTAGTAATTTAGTTAAATTTATGATATACTATTAATAAGTTTTAAGGAAAGGAGCTGAACACATGGCAGATGTCAAACAACGAATGATAGATATTGTTAATTCTGTACCTGATGACTATTTTGATGGTTTAAAACCAACAGAAATGGTATTTAAACTTATGATGGAATATATAAAAAGATATGGTGAAGATGAAACAACTATTATTCCCGGTACTGATAAGCATTTTAATTATGAAACACTTAAAGAAATGCTTGAAAATAAAAATCCAAATTAAAAGGAGGTTATATCAATGGATTTTATGAAAAAAACTTTAAATCAAGTAAATGTACAGGAAAATACTCTATATGATATTATCTATGATTTATTTTTCTTTGCTGAACTACAAGAAAGTGAAGATGATATTAAAAACGGTAGAGTTTGTACATTAGAAGAACTAAAAGCTGAAATGGAGGCGAAATATGAAAGTTATCGTGACTCAAAGGGCTAAGCATAACTTATTATATTTATTTGATTATAATGCAAACATATCATTAAATTATGCAATTAGAATAGATAAAAAAATTCGTTCATATATTGAAGATTTACAATACTCTCCATATATTGGCAGATATGTTCCTGAAATATCGGACAAGTACTACCGAGAACGAATTTGTGAAAAATTTAGAATTATTTATTTTATTTCTGAAGAAGAAAATACTGTTTTTATAAGATACATTTTTAGTTCAAGACAAGATAAGAGAACATTTTTTGAAGTACATAAAAGTGAAATTTATAATTTTTTTAATCATTTATTTTAATTCTTTTTGGATAGATTCCAAACCTACACCATGATCTGTGTAATATGCCCCTAAACCAGCAGCTTCAATTTCTTCGATAGAAGCATTTTTTGTTAATTGATGAACAATAGTACCAACCATTTCTAAGTGAGCTAACTCCTCAGTACCAATATCATTTAAAACAGCTTTTGCTTTTTGGTCTGGCATACCAAATCTTTGAGATAAATATCTAAGAGAAGCAGCAAGTTCACCATCAGGACCGCCATATTGGCTAATAATAACTTTAGCAAGACGAGGGTCTGTGCATTTTATATTAATTGGATATTCTAAAACCTTATTATATGTCCACATTTATATATTTCCTCCTTCCCAAGGCCATGGTGCTTCAAGCCATCTCCATTTATTACATGGGAATTGGATTGTTAAAGGACCATAAACTTTTTGATAGTTATCAGTTAATTCTCTATATTCTTTGCAATATTTTCTGTGTAAGCAAAGAGCTTTTTCATCATCTGGGTGAGTATCTAAATAAAGGCCTAATTCAATAATGGCAAAATTTAAACATTTAATTCTTTCTAGCATTTCTTCTCTTGTATTGTCACAGTTATTAGAATTATTATTATTCATTATTTATTACACCCCTCTCCAATAGTATTTGTTGCTTCCAAAAATTCATTAACTCTCATAGATTGACATGGCATATATGGGCTAACCAATTCAGGAAATATTGTTCCCATTTTTAATCCAACACATGGTTTGAAAGTTTTATCCATATATTGCCAAGGAACATAGCTTTGTGCAAGCATAGGATTTTCTGGGAAAACACTTATTTCGTATTCTTCATCAAATCCACATTCACATTCATCCATATTGCAATCTTCATAATTACAAGGGCAAACATCATTGCATTTGTCTTCTATCATATTTGTAGCAGTGTTACATGATGAATTATTGTTCATACAAAAACATTTTTTATATCTACGCGTAAACATTTTATTCCTCCTTTTCAAAATTTATATAATACATAATATGATTTTTGTAAAAAGGTGTTACCATAAAGTTCTAGGATTGTTTTTACCAAACGTATTTAAAATTCACACAAATTTCACAATGATTGCATTGACAAGATGACACTGTGTCATTATAATATTAATGATTACATATAATTAAAAATGAAAATATTAAATAGAGAGGAGATAGATAATGCTACAATTAAAAAGAATAACCAAAGATTATTTATCAGGAGATAATGAAGTAAAAGCATTAAAAGGAATAGATTTAGAATTTAGAGAAAGTGAATTTGTTTCAATATTAGGTCAGAGTGGATGTGGAAAAACAACACTACTAAATATTATTGGAGGGCTAGACAGATATACTTCTGGAGACTTAGTTATAAATGGAAAGTCAACAAAAGAATTTAAAGACAAAGACTGGGATACATATAGAAATCATTCAGTAGGATTTGTATTTCAAAGTTACAATTTAATCCCACATCAAACTGTATTGGCTAATGTTGAATTAGCACTTACAATATCAGGAGTAGGAAAAGAAGAGAGAAGAAAAAGAGCGATTGATGCATTAACAAAAGTTGGATTAGGTGACCAGATTAACAAAAAGCCAAATCAAATGTCTGGTGGACAAATGCAAAGAGTTGCAATAGCAAGAGCATTGGTAAATGATCCAGATATATTATTAGCAGATGAACCAACAGGAGCACTTGATTCTGTAACATCTGTACAAGTAATGGAAATTTTAAAAGAGATTTCAAAAGATAGATTGATAATAATGGTAACACATAATCCAGAATTGGCAGAGAAATATTCATCTAGAATAATTAAATTATTAGATGGAAAAGTAACAGATGATTCTAATCCATATACTGCAAGCAAAAAAGACTTAGACAGAGCAAGAACTAAAAAAGAAAAAACGGGAAAAGCATCAATGAAATTTACAACAGCAGTTCATTTAAGTTTGAATAATTTAATGACTAAAAAAGGAAGAACATTTTTAACATCATTTGCTGGTTCAATAGGAATAATAGGAATTGCATTGATTTTGTCATTATCAAATGGAATGCAATCATATATAAATAAAGTGGAAGAAGATACATTGTCATCATATCCAATCACTATTCAGGAATCATCAATAGATATGTCAAGCATGATGGAGTCTATGATGGGAAAAGATGACGATGAAGAACATGAAAATGATAAAATATATTCAAGAGCAATTATGGGAGATATGCTAGAAACACTATCAAGCAAAGTTCAAACTAATAATTTGAAAGAATTCAAAAGCTTTTTAGAGAGTGGAGATAGTGACATAAAAGATTATATAAATGCAATTCAATATGGATATAATTTGGATTTGAATATTTATAAAACTAAGGATGATGGAAGTGTTTATCAAGTAAATCCAAGTTCAGTGCTTGAAAAAATAGGATTTGGAGATATGGTAAAAGCACAAGAACAGTCTAGTTCAATAATGTCAACAGGAGCAATGATGAGTGAGACTGATGTGTGGTCAGAAATGCTTGATAATCAGGAATTATTAGAGTCACAATATGATGTGGTTGCAGGAAATTGGCCACAAAACCATAATGAAGTTGTTTTGATTGCAGACAAAAATAACGAAGTAAGTGATTATACTTTATATTCTTTAGGAATTAAAGATGTTTCAGAACTTGGAAATGCAATGGATAAATTAAAAAATGGAGAAAAGATTGAAACAAACGATGATAAAAATAGTTATTCATATGATGAAATATTAAATTATAAATTTAAAGTATTGTTAAATACAGATTATTATAAAAAAGTTGGAAATGTATGGCAAGATATGTCAAATGATGAACAATATATGAAAGAATTAGTAAATAATGCAGAAGAGATAAAAATAGTTGGAATTATTAAGCCAAATGAGAATACTGTAGCATCATCTTCAGCAGGATTGATTGGTTATAATAAAGATTTGAAAGAACATGTTATAAATAAAGTAAATGAAGCAGAAATTGTAAAAGAACAAAAGGCTAATCCTGAAATAAATGTATTTACAGGAATAAAATTTCCTGAAAATACAAATGCAACATTTGATTATACTCAATTATCAGATGAGCAAAGAGCTTATATGGCAACACTTTCAGAAGCGGAACTTGCACAATTGATGCAAACATATTCAAGCAATTCATCAGCAACTTATGAAAACAATTTGAGCAAATTAGGAGTTGTTGATTTAGATAATCCAGCATCAATAAATTTGTATCCTAAAGATTTTGCTTCAAAAGACAAAATTGCAGATATTATAACAGATTATAATAATAAACAAACAGAACAAGGAAAAGAAGAAAATGTCATAAATTATACAGATTTAGTTGGAATTATGATGAGTTCTGTTTCAACTATAATTAATGTAATTAGTTATGTATTAATTGCCTTTGTTGGAATTTCTTTGGTGGTTTCATCAATAATGATAGGAATTATAACATATATTTCAGTACTTGAAAGAACAAAAGAAATTGGAATTTTACGTAGTATAGGAGCTTCTAAAAAAGATGTTTCAAGAGTGTTTAATGCAGAGACATTGCTTGTTGGTTTAGTTGCAGGATTATTAGGAATTGTTGTAACATTATTATTAGATATGCCAATTAATATTGTTATAAAAAATCTAGTTGGAATTTCTGGTATTGCAAAACTTCCAGTGGTTGGAGGAATTATATTGGTGGCAATTAGTGTTGGATTAACAATGATTGCAGGATTGATTCCAGCAAGGTTTGCAGCAAAAAGAGATCCAGTTGAAGCATTAAGAACAGAATAAAAATAAAACAGTATCACGTTGATTGCGTGATACTGTTTTGGGTGAGTTAAAATTTAGATGAAAATTTTATAATGAAAGCTAATGTTAGACCCAAAAGTATCATTATAAAAAAAATCCATCCGATAGTGTTAATAAATCCCGCAGCTATTAATATACCAAAGAACCAAGCAACAAATGCAATTAGCATAGCAATTACTGCAAGGAAAATAATAGCCGCAAAAATCAATACTAAGCACCCTTTATACATGTTTTACTCCTCCTTAAGTTTCAAGGTGAAATTAATAAAAACAATATATTTAGTATAGCATAAATTAAAAGGAAAAACAATAGAATAAGCATAAATTGGAAATAAAAAAGCAGATAAATTCATATTTCGTTCACAATTATTTAATATAATATAATTGCTTGAAAAAAATATATAATTATGATATATTAACGATGAATTGGAAAATGTTTAAGGAAAATTTTGCGAAAAAAAGGACCGACCCTAAATTCGCGATGCGAAAAAAAGGACCGACCCCAAATTAGCATGCAAAAATTCCCGCAGGAGGGACAATATATATGAGTAATAAAGTAGTACATATAGGAATGGACGTAGGTTCAACAACAGTAAAAATTGCAGTAATGGATGAGAATTTGAAGGAGATTTATACTTCTTATGAGAGACATTATTCAGATACTAAAAATACTGTTTGCAAAGTATTAGAAGAATTAGTAGAAAAATATAAAGATAAAGAATTCACAATAGCGTTGACAGGCTCAGGTGCAATGAGTACAGCTAGATTTTTAGATGTACCTTTTATCCAAGAAGTAGTTGCTTGTAAAAGAGCAGTAGAAAAATACATACCACAAACTGATGTTGTAATTGAACTTGGTGGAGAAGATGCTAAAATAATTTATTTTGGAAAGTCAATAGAACAACGTATGAATGGAACTTGTGCTGGTGGAACAGGTGCATTTTTAGACCAAATGGCATCATTATTAAATACAGATACAGCAGGACTAAATGAATTAGCTAAAGGATATCAAACAATTTGTCCAATAGCTTCAAGATGTGGTGTTTTTGCTAAAACTGATGTGCAACCATTGTTAAATGAAGGTGCAGCAAAAGAAGATATTGCGGTATCTATTTTACAAGCAGTTGTAAATCAAACAATTTCAGGATTAGCTTGTGGAAGACCAATTAGAGGAAATGTAGCATTTTTAGGTGGACCACTTACATATTTACCTGAATTAAGAAAGAGATTTGTAGAAACATTGCATTTAACTCCTGAGCAAACTATTGTGCCAGAAGAAGCACATTTATTAGTTGCTAAAGGCGCATGTTTAGATGCTAAAGATATGACACCAATTAGTGTAGAAAAATTGAAGAGTAAAATACAAGTATTAAGACAATCTCATGATACAACTTCACAACCTTTAAAACCACTATTTACAACAAATGCAGAGTATGAAGAATTTAAAGCTAGACATGATAAAGATAAAGTAGAGAAAAAGACTTTATCTGAGCATAAAGGTGATTGTTTTATAGGAATTGATGCTGGTTCAACAACATCAAAATTGGTTGTAACAGATAGAGATGGAGCTTTATTATATTCAGCATATCAAGGAAATGGTGGAAAACCACTTGAAAGTATTATTGAGATGCTTAAAAAATTATATTCTGTTATGCCAAAAGATGCTGTAATTCGTTATAGTGGTGTTACAGGATATGGAGAAAAATTAATACAAACAGCTTTAAATGTAGATTTAAATGAAATTGAAACAATTGCACATTACACAGCTGCAAAGAAATTTGAGCCAAAAGTAACAAGCATTGTGGATATTGGTGGACAAGACATGAAATATATCAAATTAAAAAATAACACAATTGATAATATCATGTTAAATGAAGCTTGCTCATCAGGCTGTGGGTCATTTATTGAAACATTTGCTAAAAGCTTAAATTTAAGTATAGAAGAATTTGTAAAAGAAGCATTAGAAGCTCAAAATCCAGTAGATTTAGGTTCAAGATGTACAGTGTTTATGAATTCTAAAATAAAACAAGCACAAAAAGAAGGATATTCTGTTGGAGATATATCAGCAGGACTATCATATTCAGTAATAAAAAATGCAATTCAAAAAGTAATGAAAATAAGAGATGTAAAAAAATTAGGAAGTCACATTGTTGTACAAGGTGGAACTTTTTATAATGAAGCAGTTTTAAGAGCTTTTGAATTAATAGTAGGAAGAAATGTTATTAGACCAGATATTGCAGGACTTATGGGAGCTTATGGAATGGCATTATTGGCTTGTGAACAATATGAATCTAATATGGATATGGAATATCACTCAACACTTGCCACAACAGAAGAAATTGACAAATTAAATATCAAAGTAACACATACAAGATGTAATGGATGTGAAAATCATTGTCAATTAACAATAAATATGTTTAGTAATGGAAAGAGACATATATCTGGAAATAGATGTGAAAAAGGAGAAGGAATAGTAAATTCTCACAAAGATTTGCCAAACCTTGTAAAATACAAATATGAAAGAATATTTGATTATACACCATTAGAAGAAAAAGATGCACCAAGAGGAACAATTGGAATTCCAAGAGTTTTAAATATGTATGAAGATTATCCTTTCTGGTTTACATTATTAACTAATTTAGGATTTAGAGTAATAATTTCTGAAAAGAGTACAAGGAAAATATATGAAAAAGGTATTGAATCAATGCCATCAGAATCAGTATGTTATCCAGCTAAATTATCACATGGACATGTTATTAGTTTGATTCAAAAAGGAATAAAAACTATATTTTATCCATGTATGCCATATTCAAGAAAAGAATATCAAGATGCAAACAATAGATATAATTGCCCAATTGTAATTTCATATTCAGAAGTTCTAAAAAATAATGTGGAAGAATTAAAATCTGATGATATAAAATTCATGAACCCATTCTTACCATTTGAGCCAAAACAATTGATGCAAAGAATGATGGAATTGCCTGAATTTAAAGAATACAATTTTACAAAGAAAGAGTTAAAACAAGCGATTGCAAAAGCAGAAGCAGAGTATCAAAAATGTAGACAAGATATTCATAATAAAGGTAAAGAAACAATCGAATATATAGAGAAAAATAATTTAAGAGGAATTGTTCTAGCAGGTAGACCATATCATATAGATCCTGAAATAAATCATGGAATTGATACATTAATTACAAGTTTAGGTATGTGTGTCTTAACAGAAGATAGTGTTGCTGATAAAACTTTACCAGAAAGACCACTTCGTGTTGTTGACCAATGGATGTTCCATTCAAGATTATATGCTGCAGCAGATTTTGTTGGTAGACATGATAATCTAGAATTAGTACAAATAAATTCATTTGGATGTGGTGTTGATGCAGTAACTACAGACCAAGTAGAAGAAATATTAACAAGTTTTGGAAAAATGTATACATTAATTAAAATAGATGAAGTAAACAACTTAGGAGCTGTAAGAATTCGTTTACGTTCATTGCTTGCAAGTATAAATAAACGTTTAAAAGAGAAAAAAGATCCTACAGCAAATGGAGAATATCAATTAAACAGAATTGCATTCACAGAAGAAATGAAAAAAGATTATACAATAATTTTCCCACAAATGGCACCAATACATTTTGAATTTTTAGAGCCAGTATTAAAAAGTGAAGGATATAATGCGGTATTATTAAGAGAATGTACACAACACACAATAGAAACAGGATTAAAATATGTAAATAATGATGCATGCTATCCATCAATAATAACTACAGGTCAATTTATAGAAGCATTACAAAGTGGAAAATATGATGTAAATAAAACAGCAATAATAATGTCTCAAACAGGCGGAGGCTGTAGAGCTACAAATTATATAGGATTTATAAGAAAAGCATTAAGAGACGCAGGATTTGAACAAGTTCCAGTAATTTCATTTAATGTTGTTGGAATGGAAAAAAATCCAGGATTTAAATTAACAATATCATTAGCAGAAAAGCTTTTAAAAGCAATGGTATTAGCAGATTTATTGCAAAAAATGTTATACAAAAATAGAGCTTATGAGAAAAATAAAGGTGAGACAGATAAGTTGTTTGCAGAATGGATGGAAAAAGCTAAAAAGTTAGCTGTAAAAAGTAGTGCAAAAGAATTTTCAAAAGGAATTTCACAAATAGTAGAAGATTTTGAAAAAATTGAATGGGATACTAGTGTAGAAAAGCCAAAAGTAGGAATTGTTGGAGAAATATTAATAAAATATCATCCATTTGGTAATAATTATGTTGCAAATTTACTAGAAAAAGAAGGGGCAGAAGTAATTCTTCCAGACTTCTTAGGGTTCTGTAAATTTATGGCAAGTAACAAAGTAATTTCTAATAGAATGTTAAAAAATGATAATAAAAAAGCAGCAATAAATGGAATTGCAATAAAATTGATAGATTTATTAGAAAAAGATGTAAGAAAAGCTTTAGCAAAATCTAAAAAAGGATATTTGCCAACTTGTGATATTTGGCATTTAGCAGATAATGTACAATCAGTATTATCAACAGGAAATCAAACAGGAGAAGGTTGGTTCTTAACAGCAGAAATGCTTGAATATATGGAAAATGGAATTCAAAATATAGTTTGTGTACAACCATTTGCATGTTTACCAAATCACGTTGTTGGTAAAGGTGTAATAAAAACTATAAGAGATATGTATCCAGATGCTAATATTGTTCCAGTTGATTATGATCCAGGAGCTAGTGAGGCAAACCAAACAAATAGAATAAAACTTCTTATGACAGTAGCAAAAGATAATTTGAAAATGAAGCAAAAAGAAAAGAAAGTAGCAGAAAAAGAAAACAAAACTAAAAAAGAAGTAAAAGTATAAAATATAATTGATATTTTAAATAAACTATGCTACAATAAAACTCGAAATTAAAAAGAGGAGTTTTATATGATACGAGAAATAGAAATGTATATAATGCTATTTTTTATCTATTCATTGGCAGGATGGCTTATAGAAATGATACCTGCAACAATACGAGAAAAGAAATTTGTAGATAGAGGTTTCTTAGTTGGACCATATTGCCCAATATATGGTTGTGGTGTAATATTAATAACCTTATTGTTACAAAAATATGCTGATGATGTAGTGGTAACTTTCTTTTTGTCTGTTATTATATGTGGTACTTTGGAATATTTAACAAGTTATATTATGGAAAAAATATTTAAAGCAAGATGGTGGGATTATAGTAATAATAAATTCAATATTAATGGAAGAATCTGTTTAGAAACTTTAGTACCTTTTGGAATAGGTGGAGTTTTAGTACTATTTGTATTTAATCCATTTTTAGAAAAGATAATTAATCTAATTCCTGATTTGGCTTTAAATATTGTAACAGGAGTATTATGTGTTTTATTTTTAATAGATTGTATTGTTTCTTTTAAAATTATTTTGAATTTAAAAGAAATGACTAAAGAGTTAAAAGATAATACTGCAGAAATATCAGACAAAGTAAAAAGGATTATTTTAAATAAATTAGGACCATATAAGAGACTTGTTAATGCATTTCCAAGAGTAAAAGAAAGTGTTAAGTTCTCAAAATGGGACGACATCAAAAAGAAAATTGAAGAATCTACAAGAGGAATAAAAGAAAAAATAGATAATTCGAAAGTAGAAATAGGAGAGATGATAGATAATTCTAAGAAGACATTGAAAAGAGCACAAAAATCAAATAGAATTATGATAAAAAAAGTAAAAAGAACTATTAAAAGAAAAAAGAAAAACAAGTAAAACTGTTGAAAAATGTCAAAATTTGTGATATATTGGTTACATAATGCAGTTAGCATTGCAGGAGCTTTTACTTAAAAGAAACGGAGGCTAATATGAGCAACATTAAGAGCATGCCAATTAGCGATATTCTGAATACCGCAGTAAAATTGGTAAATGACAAGAAACTTGACGCAACAGTTCGGGCTCAGTACCTGGATGGAGGAAATGGAGTAGGATGTGTTATCTACTCCAAAGTTGGTAACAAGTTATTTGGCAAGATTGAGATGGATCAGAGCAAAATAGTTGTTACCGGAACCAAAATTCTGGGATGGGCAGACCTCTTTAATTATTTTAAAGAGGTGGTTGAATTTAAGAACAGGAGGTTTTACTCTAGAGTAATTTAAGCAAAAGATAAAGAGCAACTAAAATATAGAAAATTCTATATTTTTAGTTGCTCTTTTAATATCTTTTTCAAATTTGCAGAACATTCAACAAGAGGAAGACGAGGCTTTCCAAAATTGAAACCAGATAAATTAAGAGCTTCTTTAATAGGTATTGGGTTGGTTTCGGCAAACAATGAATGAATAAGAGGCAAAGCTTCTAATTGGTAATGGCAAGCTTCATTAATTGCATTTTGGAAAAAGGAATTAGTTATACTGCAAGTGAGTTTTGGAGCGACATTTGAAAGAACGGAAATAACGCCTTTTCCTCCAAGAGAAAGAATTGGGACGATTTGATCATCATTTCCAGAATAAATTGAAAAATTATCTCCACATAATCTGGTTATTTCAGCCACTTGAGATATGTTTCCACTAGCTTCTTTGATGCCCACAATATTTTCAATTTTTGACAGTTCTAGACAAGTTTCAGGCAAAATATTTAATCCTGTTCTGCTTGGAACATTGTATAGAATAATTGGTAAAGAGACAGAATTAGCAATTGCCTTATAATGTTCAATTAATCCTTGTTGAGTAGTTTTATTATAATAAGGTGTTACAATTAATAAAGCATCAACACATAAAATCTCAGCAATTGTAGCCATTTCAATTGCTGAAGAAGTATTGTTTGAACCTGTTCCTGCAATAATAGGAACTCTTCCAGCAGAAGTTTTTACAGCACATTTTATTATAGCAATTTTTTCTTCTTTAGACATTGTACTAGCTTCTCCTGTTGTGCCACAGACAACAAGGGCATTAATTCCAGAATCAATCTGAAAATTAATAAATTTTTCAAATTCAGTTATATTAATTCCATTTTTAGAGAAAGGAGTTGCAAGAGCAGTAGCAACACCTTTAAAAATACATTTTTTCATACAAAATCCTTTCTTAATTAATCATTTTCTCTATAATTTGGATAGCATTACTAGCTGCGCCTTTTCTCAAATTGTCAGCTACTATCCATAAATTAAGTCCATTTTTAATACTGAAATCTTTTCTAATTCTACCAACAAAGACCTCATCATGACCATTTACATTTGAAGATATAGGATAAATGTTATTTTCGATATCATCTTGAACAACTATGCCAGGTGCAGATTTTAAGGTATTGAAAATATCAGTTAATTTAAAACTTTTTTCAAATACTACATTAATGCTTTCACCATGGCAGTTTGTGACTGGAACACGAACAGCAGTAGCTGTGATAGGAAGTGTTGGATGTTTTAATATTTTACGTGTTTCATTTACCATTTTCATTTCTTCTTTTGTATAATGATTAACTAAGAACGTGTCAATTTGTGGCAAACAATTATCATAAATTGGATGCTGAAATTTTAAGGTAGAGTGTTGTTCTAAGTCTTGTAATCCTAACTTTCCTGCACCAGAAACAGCTTGATATGTAGAATACACAATTCTTTTAATTTTAAATTTATCATCAAGAGGTTTTAGAGTGACAACAGCTTGAATTGTAGAGCAATTAGGGTTGGCAATTATATTGTGATGATTTTTGGCATCTTCAAAATTTACTTCAGGAACAATTAATGGAACTTTGTCATCCATTCTGAAAGCACTACTATTGTCAATTACAATACATCCTTTTGAAGCTGCGATTGGAGCAAAATGTTTTGATGTTTCAGCTCCAGCAGAAAAAAGTGCAAAGTCAAATTTTTCATCAAATGAAGAATCAGTTAGTTCTCTAACAATAAAGTCAGTATTTAAAAATTTTAATTTAGTACCAGCTGATTTTTTAGAAGAAAATAAAACATAATCAAGATTTGGAATGTTTTTTTCTTCTAAAACTTTTAGAGCAGTTCTTCCAACTAATCCAGTTGCGCCTACTATGGCTATTTTATATGTTTTCATAAGAAAACCTCCTCAGATAAGATATATTCTAAAAAATAAAAAATATTAATAAAAATTTTTCTGGTAAATAGTAGGTTTGCACCGAAAGAGTCGAAAAATGTCGAATGATTTTCCTTGACAATATACTTTGAAAAATGTATAATCGGGTTGTAAAAATTAAATCAAAGTGATTTTTAGTGTTTAAATTTGAAATCAAATATTTTTTATCAGATATTTTTATCTATTAAAATTATAAGAAATTTATATAAAGGAGGAATTTTATGGAGCAAAACGAAATCATTGTACCTATTTTGAAGGCAATTAATGATTTAAGAGATGAAGTAAGAGAAAATAGACAAGAAATAAAAGAAATGAAAGTAGAAATTCAAAGCATTAGGACAGAAAATGAAGCAAGATGGAATAAACACGAAGAAGAAACAAGAAGACAGAGAGCAGAAGACAAAGCTGAGTTAGAGAGAATACGAGCGGAAGATAAAGCAGAGTGGATGGCAGTGCGAGAGAAAGACAGAGCAGAATGGATGGCAATACGAAAGAAAGATAAGGAAGAGTTAGAGAGAAAACGTGCAGAAGATAAGGCAGAATGGATGGCAATACGAGAAAAAGATAAAGCAGAATGGATGGCAATACGAGAAAAAGATAAAGCAGAATGGATGGCAATACGAAAGAAAGATAAGGAAGAGTTAGAGAGAAAACGTGCAGAAGATAAGGCAGAATGGATGGCAATACGAGAAAAAGATAAAGCAGAATGGATGAAAATTAGAGAACAAGATAGAAAAGAAGATGAGGAAAGAGCAAATAGAAATGTAGAACAGATAACTAATATATTATACTCATTTCAAAGTTCAGTAGAAAATATGTATATGGATAATAGAAGAAGGATTGAAAGACTAGAAAAAAAGCTTAAAATAGCAAATTAATCTAAATTAATAAAACACTAAAAATTATGAAATTTAAAAACTTGACTAACTTACTATAAAATGGTAAAATATAAAGCAAAAGTAAAATAGAAAGAAGGAAAAAATGAAAGTATTAGCTGTTGGAGATATAGTAGGAGAGGCAGGAGTAAGAAAATTAAAAGAGGAATTGCCTAAAATTAAAAGAGAGGAAAATATAGATTTTGTTATAACAAATGGAGAAAATTCAGCAGGAGGAATGGGAATAACAGAAAGAAACTTTAGAGACATATTAGAAGCAGGAACAAATGTAATAACAATGGGAAATCATACATGGGGAAAAAAAGACATATTTAAGTTTATAGATGAACCTCAGTTATTAAGACCTGCTAATTATCCTAAAGGAGTAGTAGGAAAAGGGTTAGAAATATATGAATGCAATGGTAAAAAAATTGCTGTAATGAATTTTATGGGAAGAGTAGATATTAATATACTTACAGAAAATCCATTTGTAATGGCAAAAGAAATGGTAGAGAATTTGCAAGGAAAAGTTGATATGATATTTATTGATTTTCATGCAGAAGCTACAGCAGAAAAAATTGCTATGGGAAGATTTTTAGATGGAAAAATAACAGCATTATTTGGAACGCATACACATGTTCAAACTGCAGATGAACAAATTTTACCAGAAGGTACAGCATATATTACAGATTTAGGAATGACTGGACCAAGAGATTCTGTTATAGGAATGGATGCAAAAGTATCTTTTAAAAGGTTCGAAACAGCTCTTCCAGAGAAGTATAAGCTTGCAGAAGGGGAATGTATGCTAAATGCCGTAGAATTTGAGGTAGATGATAATACAAATAAAGTAATAAGTATTAAGAGAATACAAATTCAATAAAAACAAAATCGCTGAAAACCAGAAAAACTTGTCGAAAGACGCGATGAAAAACTTGAAAAAATTTCCAAAAGACCTAGACAAAAAAAGTTACATGATATAAAATACAAAATGTAAAAGTTGCAACAAAAATTAAAATTATAGGAGGCAAAAAAGAATGGAAATTTTAAAAATTTCATCAAAATCTAATCCAAATTCTGTAGCAGGAGCTATTGCAGGGTTAGTAAAAGAATCACAAAAGGCAGAAATGCAAGCAATTGGAGCTGGAGCTCTAAATCAAGCAGTAAAGGCAGTAGCAATTGCAAGAGGTTTTGTAGCACCATCAGGAGTAGACCTAGTTTGTATACCAGCATTTGCAGAAGTTGAAGTAGAAGGAGAGGACAGAACTGGTATAAAGTTGATTGTAGAATCAAGAAAATAGATTTCCAGATATAAAAGAATAGTATATAAAATATGGGGGCATTATTTTAGTGCCTCCTTTTGAGTATAATTTAATAAAATACTTGAAAAAAATGCTATAATAATATATTATTACATAGCAAGGAGTGATATTGTGAAAAGTAATTTTATCAAATATATATTTATCATATTTGTTATTGCAATAATAATCGCAGTTGTTTATAAAGTAAATAAAAAAGAGGAAATAAAGGAAGAGAACAAAACAAATGTGATATCAACTGAAGAAGAAGTAATAAAAGAAATGAATTTAGGAATAGCATCATTTGATACAATTAATCCGATATTAAGTAATAATAAGCATGTGCAAGAAATTTCAAGAATAATATATGAACCATTATTTGAAGTAGACAATGAATACAAATTACAAAAATGTTTGGCAAAAGATTGGGCAAAGACAAGTGCTACAACATATCTAATAAAAATTCAAAAAGATATAAAATGGTCAGACGGTAGTGAATTTAAAGTAGAAGATGTATTGTTTACGATTGATATTTTAAAACAGATTCCATCAATTTATGGAAATAATGTACAATACATAGTAAATGCTAGTAAAATAGATAATGATACATTACAAATAACAATAGATCATGAAATTCCATTTTTTGAATATGATTTAAATTTTCCTATTATGAGTAAGGATTATTTTGAGGGGCAAGATTTTTCTACAACAGAAAAAAATACTGCACCTGTTGGAACAGGAAAATATAAAATAGTACAAAATGATGGTGAAAAAATAGTATTAAAGAAAAATGAAAATTATACACGTGAGGATTTGACTCTTGAAACGATAAATATAGGCAAATATGCAGGGTTAGGAGAATTATATAATGCTTTTAAGCTTGGAAAAGTAGATGTTATTACTACAAACAATATAGGAATAGAAAACTATATAGGAACAATAGGTTTTAATAAACAAGAAGTTGCAGGTAGAGAATTTGATTATTTAGCTTTAAATACTGAAAATAATATTTTATCTAATGTTGAAGTAAGAAATGCAATATCACATGCAATTAATAGAGAAAATATAATTTCTAGTTTATACAATGGAAAATATAAAGTGACAGATTATTCATTAGATTATGGAAGTTGGTTAAAAGGAGAAGAAACAGATAATTCATATAATCCAGAATTAGCAGAACAAATATTAGAAAAAAATGGTTGGGAATTTAAATATAATAGGTGGCAGAAAACAGAAAATTATTATACTAAAACATTATATTTTAAGATAGTTGTACAAGCATCAAACCAATCAAGAGTCAATGTAGCAGAGATGATAAAAGCAGATTTACAAAATATAGGAATAAATGTTACTATAGTAAAAGCTAGTGATTCACAATATCAGTATTATTTACAAAATAAGAATTATGACTCAATAATTACAGGTACTACGGTTTCAGCAAACCCTAGTATAGAGACCTATATTGATTCTTGTAATTTTAATAATGAAGAATTAAATTCATTAATGGCGGAAGTAAAGAATGTTACAAAAGAGGAGTTATTAAAAGAAAAATATACAAGAATAAGAGAAATATTTAATGAACAAAAGCCTTATATAGGATTATATAATAGTTATTATGCGGTTGCAAGTAGTTGGAGTTTAAAAGGAAGTGTTACTGCAAATTGGTATAATATATTTATTAATATTAATAATTGGTATAAAAATTAAAAAAAGAGCTTGACAAAAATTAAAATTCGATATATATTATAACTATCGAACAAAAGTTTATAAATTTTAGGAGGAAATATACATGGAAGAAAACTTAGAAAAGAGAAAAGCATTAGAGGCTGCAATGGGACAAATTGAAAAACAATTTGGAAAAGGATCAGTAATGAAATTAGGAGAATTTAAAGCCATGGAGGTAGAAGCAATACCAACAGGAGCATTAAGTCTAGATATAGCATTAGGAATTGGAGGAGTACCAAGAGGAAGAATTATAGAAGTATTTGGTCCAGAATCTTCAGGAAAAACAACTTTAGCATTGCATGTAATAGCAGAGGCCCAAAAAGCAGGAGGAGAAGCTGCATTTATAGATGCAGAGCACGCATTAGATCCTGTTTATGCAAAGAAATTAGGAGTAGATATTGATAATTTAATAGTATCTCAACCAGACACAGGAGAACAAGCGTTAGAAATAACAGAGGCCTTAGTAAGAAGCGGAGCATTAGATGTTATTGTTGTAGACTCTGTAGCTGCATTAGTACCAAAGGCTGAAATAGATGGAGATATGGGAGATTCTCATATGGGATTACAAGCAAGATTAATGTCACAAGCATTAAGAAAACTTGCAGGAGCAATAAATAAATCAAAAACAGTATTAATATTTATTAATCAATTAAGAGAAAAAATTGGAGTTATGTTTGGAAATCCAGAAACAACAACAGGAGGTAGAGCATTAAAATTCTATGCATCTGTAAGAATGGATATTAGAAAGATAGAAAATATTAAGCAAGATGGACAAGTAACAGGAAATAGAGTTAGAGTAAAAGTAATAAAAAACAAAGTTGCTCCACCATTTAGAGAAGCAGAATTTGATATATTATATGGAAAGGGAATTTCAAAAGAAGGTAATATATTTGATATGGCAGTAAACTTAGACATTATTGAAAAAAGTGGATCTTGGTTTAGTTATAATGGAGAAAGAATAGGACAAGGTAGAGAAAATGCTAAGAGATATTTAACAGATAGACCAGAAATGCTTGCTGAAGTAGAGAAAAAAGTTAGAGATAACTTTGCAAAAGCTTTTGAACAAAGTTTAGGAGAAGAATTGCCAGAAAATGATGATGAAGAACCAGAAGAATAAAAGCAAAAGGGACTTTTTTACAGCCCCTTTTATTTTTTACGTAATTACAAATAAAAAAATTAAAAATGTTACAATTAATAAAAATATATGATATAATTATTTGGAAAAGGAGGATTTAATTTTTATGAAAAAGAAAATTATAATAGGTTCAGCAATAGTTTTAGCTATAATTGGCTATATTTTAGGATATTTCTTCATAAGAGATATTATTCGAGAAACTAAATTGTTAGATGAAATAGATGAGATAGACAATGTCTTAAATACTGAAAATGCAAATCTTGATGAAGTAGAAGAAAAATTAGAAAGAACTGTAAGCAAAGGAAAATATGTAATGGTAGAAAGAGCATATAAAAATTATATATCAGACTTTCTAAAAAATATGAAAAATATTGCTCAAGTATTAAATGAAGAACAAATTACTCAAAGTTTAACAGTAGAAAATTATAAAACTGATGGACCAGACTTCACCAAAACAAAAAAATATTTGACATCTACTATTCAAAAACTAGAAGAGTATAAAAGTGAATATAAAGAATTTTTAACTCAAGGAAAAGCAATGGAATATATTGAAAATGACTTAGATAAGCATTATATAGAGTTTTATAAAGATGAAATGGTTGGAGAAATTGAAGAAGACACAACTGTTGAAGATTCAATGGATGAAGTTATAAATCTTTTAAAATATTCAGAGGATGTAATAGATTTTCTAGTAAAAAATAAAGGAAAGTGGCAAATTGATGGTGAAAATATTGTGTTTGAAAGTCAAGAACTTTCAGATGAATATACTAAATTAATTGATAAAGTGATAAATTTTTAAAGAGTATAAAATTAGAAGAAAGGATGGATTAGATGAAAAAGACATTAAATGCCAACCAGTTAAAATTAATAGCTGTATGTGCAATGATATTTGATCATTTAATATGGGTAATAGAGCCAGGGTACACAGGTGGAATATTTTTGATATTACATTCAATAGGAAGAATTGTTGCACCAATATTTTGCTTTTTTATAGCAGAAGGAGCGTATTACACACACGATAGAAAAAAATATTTAACTAGATTGTTGATTTTTGCTGTAATATCACATTTTGCATATTGTTTTGCATTTGGAATTAATTTTATTCCATTTTCAAATGGAACATTTTTCAATCAAACAAGTATAATGTGGTCATTGGCATTAGGTCTTATTGGAATAATGATTCAAGATTCTAATTTAAATAGTAAGTTAAAAGCAGGGTTAGTAATCTTGCTATGTATTCTAGGTTTTCCATCAGACTGGAGCTCAGTTGCAGTAATGATAATCATTTATGATTATGTGTACAGAAAAGATTTCAAAAAACAAATGAAAATTCAAACAATATTTTCTGGAATTTATGCAGCAGTTTACTGTGCATTCATAAATGTTTTTTATGGATTACTTCAAATGAGTACTGTTTTAGCTATTCCATTATTAAACAAATATAATGGGCAGAGAGGAAAATGGGCTGGAATGAAATACTTTTTTTACCTGATATATCCTATACATTTGATTATATGTGGAATTATAAGGATATATTTGCATGGTAATATTTCAGTCATGATAGGATAGAAAATGAAAATGGATAATTATAGAAAAATAGAAGATTTACAAGAAGAAATAAAAGATGAGGAAGATTTGGAAAGAATAAAATTAGAAGGATATGAAAAAGAAAATATTGAAATTTCTAAAATTACAATAAGCAGATCTTTAATACATAATGTATCAATATTAAATAGTAACTTTATAAATGTTACATTTACAGATGTTGAGTTTACTAATTGTAATTTTTCAAACACTATTTTTGACACTTGTAGTTTTATTAGATGTAAATTTGACAATTGCAAAGCGATAGGATGTAACTTTATAGAAAGTGTTTTGTTTGATACAAGTTTTAAAAATACAAATATGAATTATGCCAATATATCAATGTCAGAGTTGAAAAATTTACAATTTAAAGAAACAGGACTAAGAAGTAGTAATTTGCAGAATAACCAAATTAAAAATATTAAATTTCAGGAAGCGGATCTAACACAAGCTCAAATATTTAAAACAAGTTTTAATTGTGTTGATTTATCTCAAGCAAAAATAGATGGACTTTCTATTGCATTAGAAGATATAAAAGGTGCTACAATAAGTCAAGTTCAAGTATTGGATTTAATGTACTTACTAGGAGTAAAAATAAAATGAGGAGACAAATTATGAAAAAGAGATGTAAATGGTGTAATTTACAAAATCCGTTATATATCAAATATCATGATGAAGAATGGTGTAGACCTAATTTTGATGAAAAATATTTATTTGAAATGCTAATATTGGAATCATTTCAAGCAGGATTATCCTGGGAATGTGTACTAAATAAAAGAGAAGATTTTGAAAAAGCATATGATAATTTTGACATTGATAAAATATGTGATTATGATGATTCGAAGGTTCAAGAATTAATGTTGAATGAAAAAATAATAAAAAACAAATTAAAAATAAATGCAAGTATAAATAATGCAAAAATATTTAAGAATATTCAAAAAGAGTATGGAACATTTCATAATTATTTAAAAACATTTACAAATGACGAAATAATTTATGAAATAGATAAGACTACATCAAAATTATCTGATGAGATTTCAAAAGATTTGAAAAAACGAGGAATGAAATTTGTAGGTTCAACAATAATATATTCATATTTGCAAGCAATAGGAATGATTTATTCACATGATGAAGAATGTTTTTTATATAAGATAGAGAGTTGAAAAGCATTAGCATTTGTGATATAAATATGATATAAAATATTATATTTTGCAGGAATATGGATTAACTTTAAAAAAGAAAAGATAAATAAATGTTTAACATATATTGAAATGGTAGGAATTATATTGTCTGAACTAATTAATTTATTAACTTGGGGATATCCAAGTACATCATATTTAGAGGGAATAACAAATTGTTTTAGTAGGGTATTTCCAATGTTTTATGTAGGATTAATAATTTCAGTAATTTTAATATTTGTATATAGAACAATAGATAAGAATTTTAATAGAGGTAGTAAATGATAGGAAAAATAAAAGAATTTATAGTCAAAAACTTAAAGTGGATAATACTATTTATTTGCTTAATTGGTTTTTGTGCTTTAGCAGAAGATGTATTTAATAAAGAAATAATGAAAGGGGATATAATAGGATATAAAATTGTATCAACCTTTTTAATATCAGATTTTGCCACTCCAATAGCTAAATTTATCACGAACTTTGGAGGGGCAATATTTTTAGTGATAGCTACAATTACATTATTTATAGTTATAAAGAATAAGAAAATAGGAATATCAATTTTAAGCAATGTAGCAATTGTAACAGTTTTGAATCAATTGATAAAAAGAATATTACAAAGACCACGTCCAACAGAATATAGAATGATTGAAGAAACAGGATATAGCTTTCCATCAGGACATTCTATGGTAAGTATGGCTTTTTATGGATATTTTATATATTTAATTTATAAATATGTAAAAAATAAATATGTTAAATGGATTTCTATTAGTTTATTGAGTTTGTTGATATGTGCTATTGGAATAAGTAGAATTTATTTAGGAGTACATTATACAAGTGATGTACTTGGAGGCTTTTTAATATCAATTTCTTATTTGATAATTTACATAAGTGCTGCTAACAAATTTATAATAGAAAAAGAATGAGGCGGATTAAATGATAAAAAGATATAAAGAAAGTGAGATTCATGAATTAGCAGAAATATTAAAGAATGATGGTGTTATCAGTGTTCCTACTGATACAGTATTTGGTGTATGTGCTAGAATGAATTCTCAAATAGCATATGATAAATTAATAAGAGTAAAAAATCGACCAGAAAATAAAGCTTTTCCTGTTATGTGTGCAAATGAAGAGCAAATAAAAAGTATTGCAATAGTAGATAAAAAAGCAGAAAAACTTATTAGAAAATTTATGCCTGGACCTATTACATTAGTTTTAAAGAAAAATGAGAATTTACCAAGCTATATAACAAATGGAAAAGATACGATTGCGGTAAGAATGGCAACTTCAAAAGCACTAGAAGAGCTAATTATAGAAACAGGAAGTCCAATATTTATGACAAGTGCAAATCAGAGTGGAGAAAAGGAATGTGTTAATTTGGATGAAATAGAAAAAAATTGCCCTCATTTAGATGGAATGATGGAAGGAACAGTAACATTTGGAGAAGGAAGTACAATTGTAGATTGTACTTCAGAAGAGATAAAAATATTAAGAAATGGTCCTATTTCTATTAATGAAATAAAATAAGGAAGGAAAAGAGTATGATTGAAATAGTTTTTAAAGAAGAAGATAAGAAATCAATAGCTTATGATTTTGATAAAAAAATTGGAGAATGTGATTTCGAAGAAACAAATGATACTTGGAATATAACACATACGGAAGTAAGTGTGGATTATCAAGGACAGGGAATAGCAAAGAAACTTGTAGAGAATGTTATACAAAATGCAAAAAAATTAAATAAAAAGATAGAGGCAACTTGCTCTTATGCACAAAAACTAATTTAGTGATTAGTAGTTAATGAGCAAGGAAATTCATACCCAATTTTATATATGAAATTAGAAAAATAAGTAGTAAATTATGGAGAAAATATAACTATGAAAATAAAACAACAAAATCAAATAAAAGAATTTTTAAATGAGGAATTTGGGGCAGATAAGGGCAAAGAATTATTTGATAAGCAAGAGATAATACTTAATAAACTCATAGAAAACACGAAGGATAATTTTCATTTCTATAAAAAATATTGAGCATTGTAAGCATTAATTAATAAAAAAACAAATTCCACTTTAGAATAATAATATATAAAAGCAAATAAAAACTTTCTTTTTTGGAAATAATATGATATAATAATATTATAATGAAAAGGAGAGTTTTTATTTATGTTAGGAGAAAAAATAAAATTATATAGAGAAAGTAAAAACATGACGCAAATTGAAATTGCAGAGTCATTAGGAGTAAAACCTGCTACAATTTCAAAATATGAATCTGGAACATTAGAACCCAATATTGAATCATTAAAAAAATTAGCTGAAATATTTAATGTTTCTGTGGATGAATTGATTAAAGAAGATGATTTTGATATATCTAAAATAAATATTTTAGAAGTATTAAGAGAACAAAAAAACATGAAATTAAAAGGAAATTTATATCATAACACTCAAATTACATTTGCATATAATACAAATCATATTGAAGGAAGTACACTTACAGAAGATCAGACTAGATATATTTATGAAACTAACACATTATTAGCAGAAAAAGATTCTATTATGGATTTAGATGATATTTTAGAAACGGTGAATCATTTTAAACTAGTTGATTATATGCTTGATGTAGCAGATAAAAAATTAACTGAAAATATGATAAAAGATTTTCACAAAATATTAAAAGAAGGAACATCAGACAGTAGAAAAGATTGGTTTACTGTTGGAGATTATAAGAAATTACCAAATGAAGTAGGTGGACTAAAAACTACAGACCCAAAAAATGTTGAGAAAGATATGAAAAAATTATTAGAATGGTATGGAGATTTGGAACAAGTTACAATAAATGAAATAATAGAGTTTCATGCAAAATTTGAAAAGATACATCCATTTCAAGATGGTAATGGTAGAGTTGGTAGAATAATTGCATTTAAAGAATGCTTAAAAAATAATATAGTACCATTTATCATTTTAGATAAAGAGAAACTATTTTATTATAGAGGACTAAATCAATATCAAACTAATAAAGAAAAAGGCTATTTAATGGATACTTGTTTAAATGCACAAGATCAATATACAGAGATGATTAAATATTATATTGGAAATAAATAAACTAAATTTTAGTTTTTTAAATATCCCAACAACAAATATTACAAGCAATAAAGAACTACTTAATTAAAAATAGTAGTTCTTTATTATATCCTTTTTTATTCAACGATAGGTGGAATGAAATTTTCGATTGCGTTTCGTAGTTTTGGATGGTGAATTACAAAGTGAATAGAAGGACTATTGGCTTTTGAAATCATAACCCAGTTTTTCTCACAGATTAAAATTTGTATATTTTTAAATGTATTATTAGTATTTACACTTAATTTATAATTTTTATTATTTTTTTCATATTTTTTTGTTAAATCTATATGTTCTAAATATTCTTCATAATTATAATAAACTTTTTTTTCATAAAAATTATCTGCAAGAAAAAGTGAAAGAGGAGCTTTTTCAAAATCTTCTTTTGAAAGTTCTAATATTTCATCTTCCAAAATATAATTTTGAATTATATTTTCTAATATTTCTTTTTGAACTTTTACAGATTCTAGGATCTTTTCAATATCTTCAATTGAAATATTGTTGTGTTTTAGAATTTTTAAAAGCAAATTATCAGAAATAGTATGAAGTGGTAAAGAAGATAAAACTCTTCTACGATTAGCTTTTATTTTAACACTTGAAGATAAAAAAGCAGCATAAGCATTTTTGGAATCTTCTTTATATATTTCCATAAGAGGTGTAGCTTTTTTTAACAAAAAATCTGTTTTTGCTCTATAATAAGATAAATCATTTTTATTAGTAGTTAATGTATATTTGCCATTATTGTGATATCCATTGATACATTCTCCATAAAGAGCAACATTTCCAGATACATAATTAAAATGACAATATACATTATCTTGAAATCCTTTTAAAAAGTATGGAGAAACTTGTCCTGTCATATAAATTGGTAGCCAACTTTCTAAGCCTAACATCATTTCATTAAATGGTCTGTCAACATTATGAATAATGTTCAAATGTAAGCCTTTTTTTAACATTATAGCAATAGCATACATCCACTTTTTACCAAATTCAATATCTTGTGCCATATCTTCCATAGGCATATCACTACACATAAAAACAGGAGCATTATTTTTGGAAAGAACAGTTGCTTTAAAAAAATCTAGTTCTCCTTTTTTCATTTCCTCTATACCATAATATGTTTTAGAAGTTGCCTTATAAAATGGAATAGTAGGCACTTTCATTTCATCAAAATGTATAGCTTTGATATATTCATTTAGGTCAAAGCTATCTAAATTATTCAAAAAATCATCTACATAATTATGAGATTGATTTGAATTAGTAGAGAACCAGCTTAATAGCTTATTATAATAGCTAGAACTATCTTTTAAGTCTTTTAAATTACAACCAATAAGAATAGCTACTGCTTTTTTACTATTTTCTGTCATATATTTTTTTACGGTAAAATTACATACTATTTCGACAAATTCTTTAGGATTTGATGGATTCCTAGTTCTATTACGAATTTTAGAAAGCAATGAAGAATCGTAGTTACTAAAGCGAGATAGTTCAGCTATATTAATATTTAAGGCTATAATAAGTTCATTAAATTTTTTACTTAATTGTTCAAAGTCAATACCAATATCATTTAATGTAATAGATAAGTTTGAATAAATCTCATCCCTTGTAATATTTAACTCTTTTTTATTAGAAAGTTTGATTAAACCATCCACGAGTTGTTCTAATTGCTTGCTTTTTATGTTTGGACTTCTATCACCTCTACGGTAACGGCTAATTACAGAAGTCGTTAATCCAGATGCACTAACAAGTTCTTGAGAGGAACATCCAATTTGTTTTATATAACTATTTAATTGCTCACAAAAAGTCATAAAAACCTCCAATACCAATAATTCAAATTCTATTATAATATAACATAAAATCATACAAAAGGCAATCGCCAAATTGTCATTGAAATTTTGGCGAAAAATATATAATAAATAAATTGGTATGATAAAATGAAAAAAATATATTAAGGAAGGAGAAAGTATGAAAAAGATTAAAACATTATTAGTATTATTTGTATTTGGCTTATTAGTTAGTTTAATATTTCCAATAACCAAAGTATATGCAGAAAATAAAAATGAAGTAACATTAAATTTTGAAGGAGGAACAATTCATGATGGTTATGTAGAATATAGCAAGAAAGCAAAATTACAATTATTCAAGGGCGAGGATTTAGTTGCTGATATTTCAAATAATATGGTAATTGATTTGAATGAAGCAGAGTACAAGTTTGTAATTGAAGAAATTGAAGATAAAAGTGTTTCTGGAGCTAATACACCTATAAAATTAAATATTAATAATTGGTATTACCCAATGACAACAATAATAGGTGAAGCTAAATCTACATTCAAATTAGAATCAAGTAAATTTAGTGGAACATTAGGTGTTAAATTTGTAAGAACAATAACAGCTATTAATACAAAGGTTGAAAATGTCTATGATGATATATCATCAAATGGTGTAATAGATTTGACTAATGGGCAAGAACATGTAATAGATTTTTCTAAAACAGATGAATTAACAGAAGGATTAAAATCATTTGCAGATTTGGATAAAACACTATATTATAAAAGAGACAATAAAGGTCTATTAGCAACAGACAATGAAAGTACAGCTGTCATAAAGATTGTTGGAAATAGGGCAGAAAATAAAGCAATATTAACTGCAGTAAATGTTGGAACTAAAAAAAGTGAAGCTTTTAAAGGACTTAATACTAAATATACTGGTTCTGCATTGAAGTATGATGGTAGTGATGGTGGCATTATAAATGAAATAAGATTTGATTATTATACTAAATGTACCTATGAATTTACATTTCAATATGTAAAAGAAGAAGTTAGTTCTAATACAAATATAGAAGATAATAAAAATACAGAAAATACAGAAAATACTGAAAATACAGGAAAAGAAAAAGAAGAAGAACAACCAGAGAACAATAATGTAACTAACAATGATGTCCAAAAAGATAATACAATTGCAAATCCAAAAACAGGAGATAATGTTATAATATACTTTGTAATGTTTTCAATTGCAGTATTAGGAATGGTTATATTAATGATAGTTAATACAAAAAGAAAAAAATAAGAAAAAACTAGGAGGAAAAAATGAATATTAGAAAATTTGAAAGAAAAATTATTATATCAGTTATAGTAATACTTTTGTTTACTATGAGTATTGCACCAATAACATCATTTGCAGATGATCTAGATTTAAGCACAGCAAATATAGATATCGAGGGTGTAAAATTTAATTATAATCCAGGAGATAAACCAGAAGCAAAAGCTTATAAATGTGATCCATGGGAAGAACTATATGATATAGAGTACGAATATTGGGAAGAAATGGAAACTAATGCGAGTGGAGAATCTGTTCCAGTTAAGTTTTGGTATTCTGATGAAAATAAAAATAAGGTTTTAGCACAAGATAAAAAAATAACTGCTTTTGAAGAGGGAAAAACTTATATGTATAGTATTTCTCTTAAGGCAAAAGGCGAAAATAAATTTGAAAATAATATTTCAGTAAGAGTAAATAGTACCCAAATAAGTAGTGCAAATGTATTTAATTCTGGAACAACACTTTTTATAACTGCTGTGGAAACAATAAAGCCAACAAAACCTGTTCAATTAAAACGTATTGATGTCATAGAGTTAAATAATGCAACAATCAGTTTTAATGTAAACGATAAACCTGTATTCACAGGAAAAACGCCAGATGAATCACCATATATATATCAGTTTGAATGTTGGCAAGCTAAAGATGGGGCAGGTATAACATCTGCTGAATTCTTTAATCAAGGTTACGAAAATCATATCACTACTTTTGAAAGTGGAAAAGAATATCAATACATTTTATATTTTAAAGCTAAAGAAGGATATACTTTTACAAGAAATACTAAATTAAAAATAAATGGTAAATACTATAATTATAGGGTATCTGATTGGGAAGAAGAAACAAATCTTGATGAATTTCAAACAACATGGAGAATGTACCCTGATTTAACAATAACACCAACAGAAAACTCACAAGAAAACCCAACAACCCCAAGTGAACCTGAAAAACCATCAAACGAGCCAGCTACACCAACAAAGCCAATGCAAGAAACAGAAAAAGAGTCACAAACAACAGAAAAAACAGAAAACAAAACAGAACAAACAAAGAATGAAACAAATAATCCAAAAACAGGAGATAATATTATAACAAGTATAATGCTATTTATAGCTTCTATAGCAACTATTGGAACATTAACAATAACAAAAAGAAAAAAATCAAGAGAATAATACAATGATATTTAAAGACTAGCTAGAGTATTAGCTAGTCTTTAATATGAAAGGACAATTTAATAATGAGAAGAAAAAAGAATAAGAAATATACAAAAGTAATTTTGAATATTATTATATATATGATTTTATTTTTTTTACTAATATATTCTGGAGCTAAAATTTTTAAATGGTACAAGGATAAAACTAACAACAACCAAATTGCAGAACAAATAAAAAATACAGTAATATTCGAGGAAGAAAAAGAAAATGAAGATGAAGAGGAAAATAAAGAAGAATACACTGTAGACTTTAACAAATTAAAAGAGCAAAACAATGAAACGATTGCATGGATTAAAGTAAACAATACAAATGTGGAATATCCAGTAGTAAAAACAACTAATAATAGCTTTTATCTAAATCATAGCTTTGATAAAAGCAAAAATTTAGCAGGATGGATTTTTGCAGATTGTAAAAATAAATTTGACAATACAGATAAAAATATTGTAATTTATGGTCATAATATGAGAGATGGCTCAATGTTTGGAAGTTTAAAGAATATTTTGAATTCTGATTGGTATGATAATGAAGAAAATACCAATATTACTTTATTTACTGAAAATGAAAAATGTATTTATAAAGTTTTTTCAGTATATAAAATAGAAAACGAAGATTATTATATAAAAACAGAATTTAGCAATGATAGTGAATTTGAGAAATTTATAGAAACATTAAAGAAAAGAAGTATTAAAAATTTTAACATAGATATTTCGAAAGAAGATAGTATATTAACATTATCAACTTGTGCAAATAATAATAAATATCGAGTAGTGTTACATGCTAAAAAAATATAAAAGGGGGAAAAGAAATTGAACGAAAATAAGAAAAGCAAAATATGGATGATAATTGCTCTAATTGCAATAGTAATAATTGTTGTTCTTGGAGTTATACTTGTAGTAAGTAATAATAAAAAAGGTGATGGAGTGAAAAAAACAGAAAATATGGCAAAATCAGAAGATGTAAAAATAGTAGAAAATGAGGCAAGCAAATTAACACTAGAAGAATATAAAACAGATAATTTTACAATGAAAAAGCCTACTGGTTGGACTGTTGAAACTGGTGGTACAGGAATTTTTTATGCGATTAGAGTTTATGATCCACAAAATGCAAATAATCAAGTATATTTAATGTTAAAAGTTCAGCCTTTATTAAAAACTACATCTGCAAAGACTTTTTGGCAGAATTATTATAATATGAGTGGAAATGATACTAAATATAAATTGTTTGCAGATGCAGTAGTTCTGGATAATCCGACAACAGAAGGATTTTATAAAAAATTTGATGAAATATCAACATATCTTGGTTTAATAGAACCTACGCTTTCTACAATGAAATTTCCTAAATTTAGTAACTTCACAAAAATTGAAGAATTTGATTCTAATGCTAGTATGAAAAGTGTTGCATTGGATAGCAAAGTATTAAGAGGGACATTTACAGGTGAAAATTCAAAAGATGGTGAAGGCTTATTTATGGCATCAGTAGTAAATTTTGGAAATCAATATAGTGGTGGAGTTGATATGCTTTATTATATGGTATATGACATAATGGCTATAACAACAGAAAAAGATGAGTTTATAGATTACAAAGATATTTTATTAGAATCAGTTAATTCAATAGAATTTACTGATAGCTATGTAAAACAAACAATAGATGACAGTAATAGTCAAACAAAACAAGCACTTGCTTTAAATGCTTCTATACAAAAAGCATTTGATTCTTATATGAATGCTTGGAAAAGTAGACAAACATCTTATGATATTATGAGTCAAAAACAAAGTGATGCAATATTAGGATATGAAAGAGTTTACGATACTGATACTGGAGAAATATATAAAGCATATAATGGATTTTCAGATGATTATCATGGAAACAGGTATAAATCAATTACTGATAATATGTACACAGAAAAAACATCTGGATATATTGAAAAGATAGTAAAATAAATGTAGTTAGATGATGAGACTATGAAAAAAGTAAGAAAGACAGCAAATGCTGTCTTTAATTATAGCTTTCTATATATAAAGCTTTTGCAATATATGGAATTATTTCTTTAAAATTATACCAACCAGAACTTTTGCTATCATTTTTTCCTCCATTAGGATTTGAAATGTATACCATATCTTTATCATCAGTAGCAAGTAGAACCATATAGTGGGAAGCTGTAGTCCAACGATTATCATGAGGCTTGTTCCATACACAAACTAGAATAGGTCTATTTGTTTGCAAATGTTTTTGTAATTTATCTTTAGATAAATAGGATGTATCATAATAAAAATCAGTATTTTTAATTTTAAATGTATTTGACAATTCTTCTGAAAGAGAGTCATATTTTAATACAGGATAATATTTTTGTCTAAGATCTTCAGGGGAATATTTTTTATTATATCCACTTAAAATAATTGCAAGAGCAGTTATGCCACAACCATTTTCAGACATAGTACCGCCCCAATATTGATTATTACTCCAAGAAGAATCTCCATTTTGTTTATATTCAATATAAGTTTTTTTGTTTTTTTCAGTAGTTGTAAATGTAGTAAAATAGCCATCTTTGTTTTTTACATTTTCTTGTCCTATTCCAGAATAATTTTTATTTGAATCTTGCTTTATTGTTTTATATTCTGAAGTATGAGTTATTTTAGAAACAAATTTATTTAAGTTATAAGATATATCGCTAAAAGATGAATTTCTAAAAAAATACCATATTCCAAAAACAAGTATTAATAATAATAATATTCTTTTTTTCTTCACTTGATTTCCTCCTTAATATTAGCTTGTTTACATTATACAACTGAATTTGAAAATAAGTTTTAAGAAATACTTAAACAATTATTAACATTTTCTTATGGCAGTGGAATCGAATTTGAAATGAGTTGCTCAAAAAAATAGAGTAACTGCATCAAAATAAAGAAAAACTTACAGAAATGTAAGGTTCTTTTTGTAATAAGTATGATATAATAACATTGGAGGAAAAAGCAAATGCCAAGAGTATTAATAATAGAAGATGATGAAAAATTAAGAGAAGAATTAAAAATCTTTTTAAATAAAAATGGATATGAAGCAACAGCACTAACAACATTTGACAACACAATACAAGACATATTACAAATAAATCCAGATTTGATTTTGCTAGATATAAATTTACCAAACACAGATGGAGAATATATCTGTAAAGAGATTAGAAAACAATCAAACATGCCAATTATTATTGTGACAAGTAGAGATAATGAATTAGACGAACTACTTTCAATAAATAATG
>ERZ827512.934-NODE-934-length-32737-cov-3.844655_pt1 | contig 32737 bp, 33 predicted proteins | sample MGYA00519916_ERZ827512 | MGnify/ENA primary metagenome ERZ827512 (study PRJEB31778, sample SAMEA3449335) | human gut metagenome | biome: human gut; feature: human-associated habitat; material: faeces | place: United Kingdom | collected 2010/2012 ... | reverse complement strand
GCAATGTCTACGCCCATACCCGCGAGGAGTGCGAGGAGAAGCTGAAGGTGCTGATTGTGGAGATGAAGGCAGAGATCGCGGAAGCACAGCGGTTGAAGGATCTGGGCGAGGGCGATGGGCGGCCGACAGAGGGGAGGAACAGTAAGCGAGGGAAGAAGGAAAAGTAACAAAATCACCGACAAGGATGCTAAGTAATTAGAACTCTTGTCGGTGATTCTCGGTATAAAACTGAATGATTAGACGCATAATTATCGGCCAATATAGTGATTCTTAAAAAATACACTGTTACCGATCTTTGCTAAGACTGCTTGCTTTTAATTAAACCAAAAGCTATTTTCAATTGATTTGTTCAGCAAAGATTTACCAAAAGATAATCTGCACCGTTCTTAAAAAGGCTTGAGCAAATAATCACAGATGAAACACGTCAAAGTCTTTTAAATCGATTGCCGTAATCTTATCGTCAGGGGTAGAGTAGTTGCTGTAATTGTATACTTCTGGTACTGCATAGCATAACTGTATTTTTTGATTGCCCAGCGCCACAATAGCCGTGGAAATGGTTGATAGTTTTGTGTTAAGAGGAACGAGAATATAATTTTCATTAGGGGCTCCGGAAATTATAGAAGATAATGTTTCTACTGTCTTTTGAATATCTCTACATGAAAAGTCAAAGTCAACCTTTTCGATAACCTTATACTCGGCCTTCCAGCTATCATATTTGCTCTGAAAATATGCCATAGTATCAGAGATATTCGAATTTACCGGCTCTATACCGTTTCCCAAGATAAGGAAATCCGGCTCGACAAGTTCAATAAGTTTTGTAGCACGTTCTAATTCAAAACCAGCAAGAATAATTAAATTGGTTTTTTCTTTTGGCCTAATGATTCCGGGAAAACCAATTACATTTCGTACGTCTTTGCAGCCTTTGCTTAGCCATGTGTTTTCTGCGTCATATCCAGGGGAGTACTCTCCCGCTCCGGTATACAAGCATACTACAGAATCAAATGACGATCTAAATAAATGAACAATACGGAGTAAAATTAAAAGTGTTTCGTGAGTGAAAGTTGTGGTGTCAATTAGAAGATCTCGTGTGGAATCGGCAAGAGCTTCAATTGTTTTTGCCATTGAATCCGCAACGATATTTGGGGCGTCGAACGGAACCTCGAGAATCTTTGCCTGAGAAAAGTAGTTCTGGATAGCCTTGCAGTTATCTTTTGTAAGCGAAATATTAACGCTGATATTTTTATAGACAATAATATTTTTGACTTTTCCTGATAAGGCTTTAGGAATACTCAGACAACGTGCCTCAAAGCTTGCACAACAAATCAAAGTGCAATTATCGGAGATATACTGATCAATTTCTGATATGTGCATATTTTTTGCTATTCGACACATATTTTTAATCCTCCCATATATCAAAAAGAGAAAGTTGTTCGACATCTCCATCAAGCCTATCATCAATCACTCTGAGTTGTCTGCCAGTAGTCATGGCTCTGTGCAAATCATCGTTTGTCATGAAAAGGTATCCCTGAAAACCTGTAGGATCAAGGACAAAGGACGGAGCAAGCCTTCGGTTTAAGATGTAAAGCCATGTCCTTCCATTTCCGGCTTTATTTCCAATAGTTGCTTCATGTAAATATCCAAGGCGAACACCGGTTTTCAAAACCCGTTTAATTTCATCATCTGGGGCATTGGAGAGGGCAATGGAAAACACTTTTCGTTCTGAGCGGTCAGAAACTAATATATCGTGAAATGTTTGACCCATTGCGCAAATTAAATTTTGAAGTTTTTCGATATCATTTTTGGGAGATGCAATGGGTTGCAACTCATTTGTGTCCGCATACCCCGTATTTGAATGACGCAATTCAGTATACAAAAAAGCATCTGATTGATTACGCAACACTCGGTTTTGAATGTCCGTATCTATAAAGGCAATTGGCGTATCTTCACCGCATTGTGCACAGGCGGCATCATACATATTTGCGGCAGCATCCAAGAGGTTACGAATTATACCGGAGGATAAGTGAATCATATTCTCCAAACCGGCATAACGGAAAGTTGAACGAGATTTTTTTGTTCCTCCGAGTTTTTTGATGTAATTTGGGATTGCATATCTCCGAATGTCATCATCTACTCGTGTGCCTCGTCCACTAATTGTGTAATTATCCCTAATAAGCTGAATTTCCCGTTGTATTCCATCTTCCTGAATGCTGTAGGCTGGGAAAAATTTTTCGGGGGTTTGCTCAATGCCAGCACTTGAAAGCCTCTTAGCCAGAATCTCAATAGCTTTATCTTTGAATTTACCAATATAATTTGTGGTATAACGCAGAGAAATATTGACCGACTGATAGTCATGTGGAGATTCTATCAATATGTCATTTGAGGTGAGATAGGTTTTATACAGTTCATATTGTGCAGATACTTTCAGGCTAATGGTTGGCTGTGTGCGACATGCAATCCAAGTATTAAGAATCTTAGTTTGAGTTATACTTAAATTATCTGCGTCATCGATAAAAAAGTAAATGTTTGCATTCTGCCGGAAGCCGGGCAAGTTAATAAGATCCTTGAATACAGGAACAACGAATCGGAGAAAAGATAACAAAGGCAAATCGTATGCGGGATCCAACTTGTCAGAATTTGGATTTAAGCGCAGAATGTAGCCAATAAAGTCTGCCTGCATCTCTTCGGCATGATGGTATAAGGACAAAAAGAAATCTTTGGGAGATTCATAATTAACTTTTATCTCATTCTTGCAACCACTCATTCGTAGGTATCGAGAGTAAGTGTTCTCAAAAAATTTTTTATATGCTTCAGGCTCATAAACAGGATACTCTATTACGGATAAATCAAGCAATGAATACATTAACAAATTTAAGACCAAAAAGTGTTCGTTGATTAAATAGGGGGCATGTCTGTTTTCCAGAAATCTAAGTTCCGACAAACACAAACTGGTTTTTTTGACTGGGATATGGAATGCTAAATATTCGAGTTCATCGAGCCTTTTGTTGTCTTTAAGCATTAGAACATCGGGTGAACAGCAACGAATAAGCATGGTTTTACCACACCCTCTTGCACCGGTCATAATAATATTCCCGGGTCGCTTAATCTGAGGATAATCAGAATACATCTCAACAAAAAGCTGAGCAGCCTTTTCGGCTTTCATTTCTTCAGGGCTGACTACAGCAAATGGATTTGCCATTATGATTTCACCTCCATCTGAGTTGCAAAATGTGCAGCAAGAGCCTCTCCTGTTTCAAAAGTAAGTGTGTCTTTGGGGATTGTATATGCATTAGGGTATCCAGAAAGGCGAAGGGAAAACTTCGTGCTGTGAATTGGACGATGAGTGGTAGCAGGATCCATGATGTAAATTTCGACACTGAGCGTAGAAATTCGAATAAAACCCTCGGAATATTTACTGCAATATTCCAGCTCTTGCATGCACTTACTTAAACGCTTGATTATCTCATCGTATACAAAAGCTCCGTTGTCATCAGGAACTCTATTTTGAGCCTGAAGAAAAGGAATATAATATTTGAATGCAATGGTGTTGCCGCTAAAAGCTATTGGTGAAAGTGCAGCTGAATATGCGTGAAAAATCATGTTTTCTGGCGGTATTTGTTTTGTTGCATCCAAATAGCGATTTGCCCGAGTGTTGTCATCAGATAACTCGTCCGCAAATCGTAGAATAGCGCCGAGCAATGCCGGTCGGATAATGATGCCATTGCAATTGTCAACAAGCTTCAGGTGGCGGAGCGTATCTTTATCTGTATGGCCGCTATCTGCATATCCGCCGTGGGCAGTTGCAATAGCAGAAACCATTACCTTTTCTGGGGTATCCAAAGGAAGTTTGTCACCGAGGGCGGTAATAATATCGTCGATTTGCTTTTCGTGCTCTTGGCGACCGCGTACATTTCCAACATCGTGAAAATGTATAGCGAGCAATAAGAGATAAATTTCATATCCATTTAACTTCTTGTATTGCATATCGCCAACTAATTTTCCGGCATTTTGAATGACCATTTTAACATGGTCTACCCCATGGTCGGTTAACAGTCCATCGCCGTTCAAGGCAGCGCCCAACGTGGTGTTAGGATGGCAATTTTGATTCATATAATCTTCGATATATTTAAAGCTTGCAACCAAATCCCCTTTGCCGGCAGGAAATTGATCTTTTTCCCCGCTGTTTTGTAACTGCTCCATGGTGTATCGAAGTCCGTCAATTTCTTTATATGTACCCATACATTACTCTCCCTGAACGTTTGTATGTTTGAATAGCATTATTTATCTAATTATATCTATTTTTGGCAAAAAAATCAATGGTCTGCTACTGAAAGTAAAGGATTAAAAAACGAAAAATAATCATGTTCACAAACCACCTTCAAATCCTGCGCCGCAATAGACAAAGAATAAGAAAATCCCTCTGAAATCAACGATTTCAGAGGGATTTTGGTCCGAGTAGTGCGGCTCGAACGCACGGTCTCCTGGTCCCAAACCAGGCGCGATACCAACTTCGCTATACCCGGATATTCAATTTCTGCCATGATACCACGGCGAGCGGTAAAAATAAAGATTTTCTGTCTGTGGTCATTTATGTGGTCAAAGCCGCTTTTGTGCCGTTTTCGGCAACCGGGGGAAATCCAGCAAACGCAGGTGTCGCAAGGCTTTGCGGCGTTTCGCCTCACCCTATCCCGGATACCGCCACGGCACTCCCAAAGCAGGCGCGATACCATCTTCGCTATACCCGGTCGTGCGCTTTCGCCGTGATATTATACCAAACACAACCGCTCCATGCAAGGTTTTTCGGATTGATGTTTTTTCGTCGCTATGATATGATGGCGTGTGAAAGAAACAGGAGTGTGAACCTTATGAGAATGCGGAAAAAACCGAACCTGATCCCCCGGATGGAGCGCTGCGCCGCGGTGCAGATCCGGACGCCGGAAGACCATAAAGGCCGCTGGGCGGAGGAGTTTTCGCAGTACCGCGAGATCCGTCTGGAGCTCGGCTGCGGCAAGGGCCGCTTCACCTGCGAACAGGCGCTCCGCGAGCCGGACGTGCTGCTGCTCGCGCTCGAAAAGGTGCCGGACGCGATGGTCGTGGCGATGGAGCGCGTTGTGGAGCAGGGCATACCGAACGTCCGCTTTCTCGACCGGGACGCCGAGCTCCTGCCCGAGATGTTCGCCCCGGGTGAGATTTCCCGCCTGTACATCAATTTCCCTGACCCGTGGCCGAAGAAGAAGCAGTTCAAGCGCCGTCTGACCGCGCCGGAGTTCCTCGATAAGTACCGCGCGCTGCTGCCGGAGGGCGGGGCGGTCTGGTTCAAGACCGACAACGGGCCGCTTTTCGACTGGTCGCTCGAATCATTCCGCGGCTGCGGCTGGGCACTTGCCGATATGCCGGAGGGCACGCCCATGACCGATTACGAAGCGCGCTTCACCGAGATGAGTCTTCCCATCCACCGCGTTGTGGCGACGCGTCCATAAGACCATATGGTAAAAATCGGAAACGTGGAGCTCGCCGGGCGGCTCTTTCTCGCGCCGATGGCCGGCGTGACGGACGCCTCATTCCGGCTCCTCTGCCGGAAACACGGCGCAGCGCTCGCCACGAGCGAAATGATCTCCTCCAAGGCGCTCATGTATCAGGACGGCAAGACGAAAACGCTGCTCGTCCGGCCCGAGGGGGATACGCCCCTCGCCGTGCAGATCTTCGGGAGCGACCCCTCGTGCATGGCGGAGGCCGCGTGCAAGGTGATAGACCTTTGCCGCCCCGAGATCATCGACATCAACATGGGCTGCCCCGTCGGGAAGGTCGTAAAATCCGGCGACGGGAGCGCGCTTATGAAAACGCCCGATCTTGCGGCGAAGATCATCGAATCGGTCGTCCATGCGGTGGATGTGCCGGTGACGGTCAAGTTCCGCAAAGGCTTCGATAAGGGCAATATCAACGCCGTGCCGTTTGCCGAAATGTGCGAGAGCGCGGGCGCCGCGGCAATCGCGGTGCATGGCCGCACGAGAGCGCAGATGTATGCCGGACAGGCCGACTGGGACATCATCCGCGACGTAAAGCGCGCGGTACGCATCCCGGTGTTTGCCAACGGCGACGTATGGACCGCGGAGGACGCCGAACACATTTTGCGCTACACCGGCGCGGACGCGGCGCTCATCGGGCGTGGCAGCTTCGGCAACCCGTGGCTCTTTGCGCAGGGCAACGCCCTTCTTGCCGGGGAGAAAGTCCCGCCGCTCCCGCCGCTGCGCGCGCGGATGGAGGAAGCCCTCGGCCAGATCACGACGGCGTGCTCGCTCAAGGGCGAGAAGATCGCCATTCTGGAAGCGCGCAAGCAGCTTTGCTGGTATCTGCGCGGGGTGTCCCATGCGGGATATTATAAGCAGCAGATCGTATCGATGAATACGCTCGCCGACGCGGAGAAGATCGTCCGCGGCATACAGCGCGATCTGAGGTGACAGCATGACAAAAGACGAGGAAAAAGGATATATCGAGCGCGTTCTCGCCGGAGACGAGAGCGCCTATGAGCCGCTCGTGACGGAAAACCAGACAAAGGTATACCGTCTCGCGCTGCGCATACTGAAAAACGAGGCCGACGCCGAGGACGCCGCGCAGGAGGCGTTTCTCAAGGCGTACACCTCGCTTGCGGATTTTCGCGGCGACAGCCGGTTTTCCGTGTGGCTCTACCGGCTGACGAACAACATATGCATCGATATGCTGCGCAAAAATAAGCGTGCCGTTATCGTGTCGCTCCAGACGGAAGACGACGACGGCGAAGAGACCGAGATCGTCATTCCCGACGAGCGGTATTCCCCCGAGAGGCTGGCCGAGCGCGCCGCCGACCGGGACGCCGTGCGCACGGCGCTCGCCGCGCTGCCGGATGACTGCCGCGAAATTCTCGCCCTGCGCGAGAGCGCGGGGCTGAGCTACGACGAGATCGCCGCGGCGCTCTCGCTGGAGGTCGGCACGGTCAAATCGCGGCTCAACCGCGCGCGGAAAAAGCTCTGCATAGCGCTTCTCAAAAGCGGGAACTTTTCCGACCGTTTCCCGTCCAAACAAGGGAAGGGGTGTGAAGCGTGAAAAACTGTGAATACTATGAAGAGCTGATCGGCGCAGCGCTCGACGGCGAGATCACCGCCGAAGAGGACAAGGAGCTTCGCGCCCATCTGGAAGGCTGCGAGGCCTGCCGGAGCTTTTATGAGGCGATGCAGGCGATATCCGGCACGGACGATGTGCTCGGCGATGTGCCGGAGGACTTCACGGCGAACGTGATGGCGCGCGTCCATGAAGCCGCTGCTCCGGCGGAGAAGCCGGTGAAGAGAAAGGCGGGCATCGCGCGCCTTGTGACGCGCTATGGCGCGCTCGCTGCGGCGGCAGCCGTGGCGATCTGGGCGGGGGTAACTTTTGGCGGCACTTTTGCCGCGAAGGGCGCGAGCAGCACGGCGAGGGAAGAGTCGGAGATCGCCATGTACAGCGCGGCGGAGGACAGTGCCGAAACGGAAACCCCGGCGGAAGCACCGGTAGCGCCCGCAGGCGGCAGGATGATGGCCGCCGCGCCGGATAGCGCCGCGCCGGATAGCGCCGCGGCGGATAGCGCCGCGGCGGACGGCAGCGTTACGGTCACTGTCACCGCGGAAAACGGCGCATCGGACGACGCGGTCACGCTGCCGGACGACGGATTTTTCGCCGGGTATCTTCTGCTCGACGAGGGCGAAACCCCCACGCCGGAGCGAGGCTGCGACTATACGATCACGCTCGCCGCGCCGGACGGCACGGAGAGCGTATACCGGCTCTGGGTCGAAGAGGAGAGCCTCGTCTGGCAGAAAGCGGACGGAGATGCGGCGCATCTCTCCCCCGCGTCGCCGGAGGCATGGAGCGAGATATTGCGTAACGCGTCGAGATAAATCGAACAAAGGAGGGGTTCCATTGAGCATTCGCGGCATTTATTCCACCATTACCGACATTCGCCGTCAGGTATTCACCGAAGTCGCCCGCATGGGCTACGAGGGCGGGGACTATTCCCGCATTGACCGCCTGCCTTACAAGATAGTGCCGGGCAGCACCGCAGCAGCATCTTTCTGGAAAGAGCCATCGTCGGCGAACGGCTGCGTCTCGCAATGGGCCTGAGCCCCCGTCCGCTCGACCAGCACGCGCCGCTCGCCGCGGGTGCGGAGGAGAGCGCGAGACCGGAGAAATATTACGAGCCGCCGCTGGTGAATATTCTGAAATTCGCCTGCAACGCCTGTCCGGAAAAGCGCTATATCGTTACGAACCTCTGTCAGAACTGCCTGGCGCACCCGTGCCGCGAGATCTGCCCGAAAAAGGCGGTCAAGCTCAGCCACCGCGGCGTGAGCCGCATTCAGGAGGATCTCTGCATCCGCTGCGGCAAGTGCGCGGATGTCTGCCCCTACAATGCGATCATTTTGCAGGAGCGCCCGTGCGCCAAGGCGTGCGGTATGGACGCCATCCGGTCCGACGAGCACGGCCGCGCCGATATTGATTATGATAAGTGCGTCTCGTGCGGCATGTGTCTTGTGAACTGTCCGTTCGGCGCGATCTCCGATAAGAGTCAGCTCTTCCAGCTCACGCAGGCGCTGCGCGGCGGTGAAAAGGTCATTGCGATCGTCGCGCCCGCGTTCGTCGGGCAGCTCGGCCCGAGCATGACGCCGGATAAGCTCAAGGCCGCGATGAAGATGCTCGGCTTCCGGCATGTGGCGGAGGTGGCCGTCGGCGCAGACCTCTGCACGCTCGACGAGGCGAAGGACTTTCTGGAGAAGGTCCCCGCCGAGCAGCCGTTCATGGCGACGTCCTGCTGCCCGAGCTGGGCGGTCATGGCGAAAAAGCTCTTCCCGGAGCAGGCAAACTGCATCTCCATGGCGCTCACGCCCATGGTGCTCACGGCGCGCCTCTGCAAGCAGCAGCACCCGGGCGAGAAGGTCGCGTTCATCGGGCCGTGCAGCGCAAAGAAGCTTGAAGCCATGCGCACGACCGTGCGCAGCGAAGTCGATTTTGTCCTGACGTTTGAAGAGGTCATGGGCATGTTCGAGGCCAAGGGCATCAACTTTAACGAGATCACCCAGACCGCGCCGCTGCGCGAAGGCACGGCGGCGGGCCGCGGCTTTGCCGTTTCCGGCGGCGTTGCGGAAGCGGTGCGTGAGGCGATCTCGCACATCGACCCCGACCGCGAGGTGAAAACCGCGTGTGCGCAGGGGCTCAAGGACTGCCGGAAAATGCTCACGCTTGCCAAGGCCGGCAAGTACGACGGCTATCTGCTCGAGGGCATGGCGTGTCCGGGCGGCTGCGTTGCGGGTGCCGGTACGCTCCTGCCGATCGAGAAGGCGGCGGCCATCGTGCGCAATTACACCGCACAGGCGGAGGAAAAGAGCGCCACCGAAACCAAGTATGAAGCCACGCTCCCGCTCCTGCTTGAAGACGAGGAGGACGCGGAGTGATACCGGCGAAGCTCCGCTGAAAGTCTCCGCGAAGGTGCGGGGCGTATAAAAATGACCAGCCGCGGCAGAACGATCTGCCGCGGCTGACTTTAAGGAGAAAATGGTATGATCCGTGATATCTGCAGGGACGAGAGCTTTCTCGCGCAGAAGGCCGAACCCGCCGCGGCGGATGACCTCGGCACGGCGCAGGACCTGCTGGACACGCTGTCCGCCCACAGGGACGGATGCGTGGGCATGGCGGCGAACATGATCGGCGTAAACAAGCGCATCATCGTCTTCGATAACGAGGGGGAATATATGGTCATGCTCAACCCGGTCATCGTCAAAAAGTCCGGCGCATACGAGACGGCGGAGGGCTGCCTTTCTCTTGCCGGCACGCGGAAAACGATGCGTTTCCAAACCATCAAGGTGCAGTGGCAGAATGAGAGATTCCAAACGCGGCTCAAGACCTTTACCGGCTGGACGGCGGAGATCATCCAGCACGAGATCGACCACTGCGACGGCATTTTGATATGACCTTTCGAGCGAAGGATGCTGCGTCATCTGCGAAACCGCTGACCAGCGAAAAAGTTATATTACTTCAAAAAGCAAAAATCGGGTGCGCAGTCCTGTCGGGACAAGCGCACCCATTTTTTATGCCAGATGAAGCCCCTCGATGAGCAGCGGCCACGTGATGCCGTTGACGGTCGTGGTGAGCGGGTCATTTTACTGTTGACAGTTCTGTAGATAATGAGGGGCAGAAGCTTGTCAACCAGAACATCGCTCTCCGGCAGAAGCTCGCCTATCTGACAAGAGAGGTCGAGAACTGGAAGGAGATCGCCAAAAGCCATGACGAGATCATCGACCTGTGGCTTCGCAGTGCGGACAGAAAGCTCTGATATGTGCAGCATCCGTGCAGCATGCGGAAAAGCACGATAAAAATAGAAAAACGGCGTATATTTGCTTGACGGCACGGATAAACACGCTTATATTTATGATATCAGCATTCATATTTTGTGCTTTGCGCCCTGTGCGCCGCGTCAAAGCCTCCGCAGGCGTCCGGGTTCATTGCCGAAATCGATGACCGGGGAGGAAATGAGAATGAAATACTGTCCCAACTGCGGGACTGCCGTCAACGACGGTTCCGCGTTTTGCCCAAATTGCGGGATGCGCGTCGGGGGCAGCCCGAGTTCGTACAGCACGCCGGTCATGGAGGATGCTCCCGCCGCTCCCGGCTATAGCCCTTCGCCGTACGGCAGCGCGGAGTCTTATGGAAGCGCGGATCCTTACGGCGGATCGCCCCCCTATGGCAGTCCCGCCCCCTACGGCGGCAGTCCGTACGGAGTCCCTTCCGCGGGCACAGCTCCGGTCGGTCAGCTCAAGACGAACCGCGGCCTTTTGAAGCTGATCCTGCTCAATTTCCTTACGCTCGGCATTTACGGTCTCGTGGTGATGTCCAACATCAGTTCGGACATCAATCTCATCGCCGGCCGGTATGACGGACGAAAGACCATGCACTACTGTCTGGTTCTCTTCATCTTCTCGTGGCTGACGCTGGGCATTTATCCCGTCATCTGGACGCACCAGCTCTGCAGCCGCATCGGAAACGAGCTGCGCCGCCGCGGCATCGCCTACGACTTCGACGCAAGCACCTTCTGGCTGTGGGGCGTTCTCGGCAGTCTGATCGTCGTCGGCCCCTTCATTTACACGCACAAGCTTCTCAAGGCAATGAACTTTCTCGCGGCAAACTACAACATCCGCGGCTGATCCGGACGGGAGGAACGCCTCCGTCGGTAGTCCGCCGCTCCGTTCACGAAAAGGCCCCTGTAAACCGTTACAGGGGCCTTTTTCCGTATGTCTGTATTATGTTTCTCAGAGCGGTTTTCTGCCGTGACATTTATTCTTTGCAGAGCACCGCCTTTAAAATGTTGATGCCGGGGATGCTTATCAGAAGAGAAAGGATCAGAAGCAGCGCCCCGGTCAGCCGAAACACCGTTTGATGCGGCTGGCCCATCAGCAGGAACCGTGCGGCAAGGACTCCGACCGCGCCGCCCGCCGCGGGAAGGATCGCTGTCTGCTTTGCGGTCGGCTCTTTGGAGAACACGCCTTTTTTTATATTGCGAAACGTTATAAACAGAAACGCCAGCACGCATCCGAACAGCAGAAGCAGAAAACCGACAGCCATCATCCAGCTGTCCCCCGTCTCCAGAGCGAAAAGCCGGTAGGCCGCTAAATTGAAAAGCAAGGAGAGATACAGGGAGAAAACGCCGTCGCAGAGGAATCTTGCGCGCTTCGTCGATGAATGCCGCACGATCAGAACCGCAAAAAACACGCTCACGCAGACCGCACCTGCCGCGAGACCGACGGCCCAAACGCGCCGTTCCCCGATAAAGCACACCCCCGCGCTCAACGCCCAGAGGAAAAGGATCCTTTTGACGCACTGTCCTTTCCGAAAGGGCGTATAGCCGTAGGAAACAAATGCATCCACTTGCTCTTTTTGTTCCAAAACTGATGCCCCCCGTCCTCCGAATCTTCCCCGCCCCGCCGTCGGGGTAGCAAACTCCGGAGCAAAAAAGACACGAAGCCGCGCCTGCGGGAATGACAGTTTTACATTTCCGGATGGCTGGTTCGTGCCTTTTGTTATTATATTGTTTCTGAAAAGAAATTGCAAGCGGCCTGTTTCGCCGCGGCTCTTCCCTCTCAGTCCTTATACGCGATGCACTGATCAAAGAGCGCCGCGGCGGTCTCGCGGCTCTCCGCGCTCGAGCACTTCGAGGCGATGACCGCGGCGAGAAGTCCGGCGGCGAAGCCGGGGACGATCTCGTAAACGCCGGTGCTCTTGAAGAGCACGAGCCACAGCACGTCTACCACCGCGCCCGCGACGATACCCGCCGCCGCGCCGGAGAACGTGAAGCCGCGCCAGAAGAGACTCAGCACGATGACCGGCCCGAACGACGCGCCGAAGATGCCCCACGCGTTCTCGACAAGCGACATGATCGTGCCGCTGCCGGGGTTGGAGGCGATGAGCAGCGCCGCCGCGGCGATCACGAGCACCACGATACGCCCGACCCAGAGCATTTCCCTGTCGGTGCTCTGTCCCTTGCGGATCACGGGCTTATACACGTCGCTCGCAAACGCGCTCGAAGCGGCGAGAAGCTGCGAATCGGCGGTGCTCATCGCGCCGGCGAGGATCGCGCTGAGCAGCAGGCCCGAAATGAGCCCCAGCCACGGGCCGGTGAAGATGCGGCGCACGATGGCGATGAAGATGGTGGAGCTCTCCTGCCCGTCGCCGAGGAAGAGGTGCGCCACGACCGACACGAGCACCGCGAACACGAGAATGAAGAACGTCCAGCCGATGCCGACCTTCGCGGCCTTTTTGAGTTCCTTGTCCGATTTCACGGACATGAACCGGATGATGATGTGCGGCATCCCGGCGTAGCCGAGACCCCAGCCGAGACCGGAGAGAATGTCCTGCCATGAGGTCATCATGTTCCAGTAGCCCGCGGGCAGCGTTCCGGCGGTCGTGCCGCTTTTCTGCATCATGCACAGCGCGACGATCGGCGCGGCGAAAAGCGAACCGAGCATCAGCAGCCCCTGGAAAAAATCCGTCCAGCACACGGCGTTGAAGCCGCCGAGGAATGTATATCCCACAATAATGACTGCCGCGGCGTACATTGCGATCTGCGCCGGGACGCCGAGCACCGTTTCAAAGAGCGTGCCGCACGCCTTGATGCTGCTCGCGGAATAAACGGTATACGCCACGAGGAAGATCACCGCGCTGATGATCTGCAGCGCGCGGGAGCTTGCCTTGAACCGGTTCGTCAGATACTGCGGGATCGTGATCGAGTCGCCGCACACGATGGAGAACGAGCGCAGCCGCGGCGCAATGAAGATCCAGCTGAGCGAATAGCCGATGAACAGCCCCACCGGGATCCACGCCTTGCCCATCCCGTAAGCATAGATGGACGCCGGCATGCCCATGAGCACCCATGCGCTCATGTCGCTCGCGCCCGCCGAAAGGCCGGACACCCACGCGCCCATTTCGCGTCCGCCGAGGAAGTAGTCCTTCTCTCCGGCGTCCTTGCTGCGCATAAAAAACCAGATGCCGATACCCAGCATAAATACCAGATACAGGATAAACATTAAAAGCTCCGAATGATTCATGTTTCTTCCCCCTTGACAATCGACGCATTACGTTTTATAATGCAATGCATTACTGATAAAAATGTTATGGGCGTACTATACACCTTAACGCGCTAAATTGCAAGAGGAAATTTTCATGGATACGAAAAAATATGAAGTTTTTGAAAAAACGGTGGAGCTCTCCTCGCTGACGAAGGCGGCGGAGGAGCTGGGGCTGACGCAGTCGGGCGTGAGCCACATCATCGCCGCGCTCGAGGAGGAATTCGGCTTTCCGCTCCTGACGCGCAGCCGCACGGGCGCGCGCCTGACACCGGAGGGAGAGAAGATCATGCCGTTTCTGCGGGACATTCTCCGCTCGCAGGAGCAGCTCGACCAGACGGCGGCGGAGCTGCGCGGCCTTTCGGCGGGCACAGTGCGCATTGCGACGTTCACGAGCGTGGCGGTGCACTGGCTGCCGGGCATGATGCAGGAATTTCAGACGCTCTACCCGCACGTGGAGTTCAAGCTCTTCAACGGCGACTATCATGATGTGGACCGCTGGCTGACGGACGGGAGCGTGGACATCGGGTTCATCACGCTGCCGACGGCGCTGCGGTGCGAATGCATTCCCCTGCGGGAGGATCGGCTTCTCGCCATACTGCCGGAGAACCATCCGCTGGCAAAGAAGGACGTCTGCCCGGTAAAAGAGGTTGCGGCGCTGCCGTTCATCTCGCTGCTCGAGTCCTCGGACGATGACGCGCGCCGCGCGCTTGACGCCGCCGGGGTGAAGCCGAACGTGCGCTTTACAACGAAGGACGATTACGCCATTCTCGCCATGGTATCGCAGGGGCTCGGCGTGAGCATCGTGCCGGAGCTTCTTCTGCAGGGCCACCGCGATGGCATCGCCGTGCGGGAGATGACGCCGCCCTCGAGCCGGACGATCGCGCTGGCAGTACCGGCCGGTGGGCGCGCCGGCCCTGCCACGCGCCGCTTCGCCCGCTTCGCCGAGGAATGGGTGAAAAAAAACGACCCGCAGAAGCTATAAATAAAGGCATCAGGCCGCCGGAGAAACCGGCGGCCTGATGCGTTATGAAAAGAGACTTGTTTTCCGATATAAAAAACATACCGCTCCGTAAGGAGCAGTATGTTTCTGGTGGACGATATAGGACTCGAACTTGCGGATGCCTGCCGCTGCGCGGCTGCGTCCGCACATATTCCGCTTCGCTCAACGCACCCTTCGGGTGCAGGGTCACAGGTTCGAGCCACCCGATATAAAAAACATACCGCTCCGTAAGGAGCGGTATGTTTCTGGTGGACGATACAGGACTCGAACCTGTGACCCTCCGCACGTCAAGCGGATGCTCATACCAGCTGAGCTAATCGTCCGAATTTTTCAAGGCAAGGGGTATTATACAAAAGATAATACCCCTTGTCAACTGTTTTTTGCGTTATTTTTCGGAAAAATCTGCGTCGATCAGCCCGGCTTGGCCGAGGGCTTGGCGTAGATGATGCTGTCCCACTCGAGATTGTCCTGCTCGTAGGTTTCGGGATCGTACAGGTTCTGCGTGAGATATGCCGCCTGATACGCCGGGACGTAGATCGTCACATAGTCCTGCAGACCGCCGCACTCGGCGACGATCACCGCGTGGACGGTGATGTTCGGCGAGGCGCCGACAACGGTCACGACACCGCGGTCGTCCACGGTGAGGATCTTCTCGTTGCTGCTGCTCCACGTCACGGGCAGATCGTCCGAGCTCGGGAAGACGTTCAGATCGAGATCGATCGTGATCTCTCCGGCGTTCGTCAGCGTGAGAGAGTGCTCCTTGACATTTTTGTTGAGGAACGCGATCGCCATCGACTCAATGACCGGGGTGGGGCTGGCTTCGGGCGTCGGGATGGGCGAGGGGCTGGGTGTCGGCAGGTCGGCCGCGCTGTAGACGATCTGGCTACCGGGGTTATTCGTCACGGACGGGCGGTTGCCGGAGCTGGGGCCGGAGTCCTTCCCTCCGCCCGCGATGAGCACGACGACGGCGAGGATCACGGCGACGAGAAGAATGCCGCCGAAGATGAGCTGCCAGCGGATATCGGCGCCGGCGCGGCGGGAAGCGGCGGTGTTCGGCGTGGCGGATGCGGTCGTATGCGGTACGCGGTTCGGCTGATTCTGCCGGGGCGTGCCGCAGTTCGGGCAGCGGTTGCGCAGTCCGGAGTATTTCTGGCCACAGCGGCGGCAGGTGGTTTCCGGAATGAAGCCCATTAGGATGACCTCCTTTGTATAATAAAACTGCATACTTTCGGAATTTATACTATTCCATAATAGTGTGTGTATTTTACTATACGAATCCGCCTCTGTCAAGTTTTCCCACTGTTTTGAGGGGTTTCAGAGTGCAAGCGTGCCGCTCTCGTCCTCGAGAAGGATCAAAATCTTCTCCTGCGCGCCGGTCATCGCGTTCACATAGAGAAGATAATGCCGCCCGTCCTCCGTTTCGCAGATGAGCTCGCGGCAGTAGATCTCCTCCGCGCCGGACGTCGGGATGACGGCGAGCTTTTCGCTTTGTACCGTCAGCCCCTCCCCTGCCATGGCACGGGCGTCCTCCTCCGACACCGCCGGTTCGGGCAGATCCCGCTCGGCGTGGGAGGTGAGATAGGCCTCGGCGTCAAAGCGCAGCATCTCGCCGGTATCCATGGCGACGGCGAGCTTTACCATGTCCGGATAGCACATCACGCCGTTCTGCTCGGCGCAGTACGTCACGGTGAGCACGTGGTCCTTGAGAATATGATAGCTCTCCTTCATGCCCCGGCAGCCGTGCGCGGCGAGAAATTCCGCGGCCTTTTCAAGCGCGGCGTCCACGGTGATGGCCGAGCGCACCGGCGCGCGCTGCGAGAGGGCGCGCACGACGTATCCGCCCTTCCGGCTGACGCTCACGGTGTAGTCCCCGCCGGTGAAGCGGTAGACGGGAATCTTGCCCTCGCTCTCTCCGGCGGCGGAGACGAGATTGCTCCGCATACCGAGAAACCCCGCCGCGACGAGCGCGGCGGCGTCCTGCGTCACCTCGCGCGCGTCTTTTATCATGTGCGGCTCGCGCTCGGCAACGGAGGCGGAAAACGGCCCGTCGTACACGAGCGTCGGCATTTCCGGAAACTCCTGCTCCATGCCGAGAAAGCTGTCGCCAAGGGTGGGGAGCGCGTCGTCCATCGCCGCGGCGGCGCGGGTGCTCACGAGGCCCCCGGCGACGTCGGAGCGGAGCTGCGCCAGATTGCCGGAGAGAAGCGCGGCCGTGTCGCCGAGCGCGCGCAGATTTTCGCGCGCTTCCTCGCTCACATCGTCGCCGCCGCTGCTCTCGCGCAGGAGCCAGAGCGCGTAGTCGCCGGTCCTGGCGAAAAAGGACGCCGTATTCTCCAGCTCCATGAGCGGGACGGAGAGCGACGAGAGCGCCGCGCTTGCCGTCTGCGCGCGGGAATAGACCTCCGCGCAGAGCGAGGCGGTGATGGCCGGGCTCACGGCGTACTGTGATTTTTCGAGCGCCGCGGAAAGGCCGTCCGCCGCGGCGCACAGCTCGGAAAAGGCGTATTCCCCGCGGTGGCGCTCCTCCCGCTCGGCGGTCACGGCGCGGCGGTAGAAAATGACACTCGCCGCGCCGAGCGCGACGGTCGCGGCGGCGAGGAAGGAGATAATTCGTATGGTCGTTCGTTTCTTCATAATAATACAGCACCTCTTTTCGCTTAGTATGGCGAAAAGAGGCGCTGTTTTGCCGAATTTCTTCGACCTTATTTTGTCATTTTTCCAGCTTTTCGATGCCCTTGTCGATGCGCGCGAGCGTTTCGGCCCGGCCGAGGATATGGCAGATCTCCACGGCGCCGCCGGGCGTCACGGCCTCGCCGGAAACGGCGATGCGCACCGGCCACATGACGAGAGCGTTTTTGCAGCCGAATTCCGCCGCCGCGCCGATCAGACAGTCGTGCACGGCCTCCTCCGTCCAGTCGGTGATGGCCGCGAGACGCGGGCGCATTTTCCTGAGCATGTCGAGCGCGACGGTCTCGTCGCACTTGGACTTCTTGTGGACGTAAAGCGCGGTGTCGTACTCGGGCAGCGTATCGAAGAAGCCGAGCTTTTCGGGAATGTCCGAGAGCTTTTCGGTGCGCTGCTGCAAAATGGCGGCGATGAGGGCGGGATCGCAGCTTTCGGTCTTGACGGCCTTGCGGATCCACGGCTCAGCGGCGCGTGCAAACGCCTCGGGGGACATGGCCTTGATGTACTCGCTGTTGAAGTACGTGAGCTTTTCGATATCGAAAATGGCCGGGGACTTCGAGATGCGGGACATATCGAACGCCTCCGCGAGCTCGTTGATCGAAAAGATCTCCCGCTCGCCGCCGGGCGCCCAGCCGAGAAGCGCGACGTAGTTCACGATCGCCTCCGTTAGGAAGCCCTGCGCGACAAGATCCTCGTACGAGGGGTCGCCGTGGCGCTTGGACATTTTGTTGTGCGCGTCGCGCATGACGGGCGAGCAGTGGACATAGCTCGGCACGTCCCAGCCGAGGCCCTCGTACAGAAGGTTGTACTTCGGCGCGCTGGAGAGATACTCGCTGCCGCGCACGACGTGGGTGATGCCCATGAGATGATCGTCAATGACGTTTGCAAAGTTGTAGGTCGGGAGCCCGTCGCGCTTGATGAGCACCTGGTCGTCGAGATCGGCGTTCGGCGCGGTGATGTCGCCGAAGATCTCGTCGTGGAACGTCGTTTCGCCCTCGTGGGGGATCTTCTGGCGGATGACCCACGGCATACCGGCGTCAAGACGGCGCTGCACCTCTTCCGCGGAAAGATCGCGGCAGGGATCGTCCTTGCGGGTGAAGTCGCCGGAATCCTCCTCGGATTCGGTCTTGTCGCAGAAGCAGTAATAGGCGTGGCCGCGCTCCACGAGGCGCTTGGCGTAGGGGAGATAGGTGTCGCGCCGCTCGGTCTGGACGTAGGGACCGACCGGACCGCCGACGTCGGGGCCTTCGTCGTGGTCAAGACCGCAGTCACGCAGCGTTTTATAAATGACCTCGACCGCGCCCTCTACCTGGCGGGACTGGTCGGTGTCCTCAATGCGGAGCAGGAACTTGCCGTGCGCGTGGCGGGCGATGCACCAGGTGTAGAGCGCCGTGCGCAGATTGCCCACGTGCATATACCCCGTGGGGCTCGGCGCGAAGCGGGTGCGTACTTCGCCGCGCGGGATGCGCTCTTCCATTTTCTCAAACCATGTATTGTCCATACGGATAAACCTCCCAAAGGTCTTTTGTCATTTTCCCATCTTATTGGATAGGCTCTGTATTGTCAAGCCAAAACCGGCGTGTTATAATGCCATAATTAAAAAGTACGGAAACCATAGTTCCGCATCTTTAAAATGCTTATGAAAGGAAAGAATCATCATGGAAGAAGCTGCCCGCAAAAAAGTCATATTCTCCGGCATCCAGCCCTCCGGCGATCTTACGCTCGGCTCGTATATGGGGGCGATCAAGAACTGGGTGGCGCTCTCCGATGAATATGAATGCTACTACTGCATCGTAGACATGCACGCCATCACCGTCCGGCAGGTGCCGGCCGATCTGCGCCGCCGCGCGCTTTCGCAGCTCGCACAGTACATTGCCTGCGGTCTTGACCCGAAGAAGAACACTCTGTTCATCCAGAGCCACGTCCCCGCGCACGCGCAGCTCGGCTGGGTGCTTGACTGCTACACCATGTTCGGCGAGCTCTCCCGCATGACGCAGTTCAAGGATAAGTCTTCCAAAAATGCGGATAATATCAACGCCGGTCTCTTCACCTACCCCGCGCTCATGGCCGCGGACATCCTGCTCTACCAGACCGACCTTGTCCCCGTCGGCGGCGACCAGAAGCAGCATGTGGAGATCTGCCGCGATATCGCCATGCGCTTCAATAACATTTACGGCGACGTGTTCACCATCCCCGAGCCCTATATCCCGCCCACGGGCGCGCGTATCATGAGTCTCACGAGCCCGGAGAACAAAATGTCCAAGTCGGACAAGGACCCCGGCGGGTGCATCTATATCATGCAGTCCCCGGATGACATTATGCGCTGCTTCAAGCGCGCCGTGACGGACTCCGAGACCGGCCACTGCGTGTATGCCTGCCCCGAAAAGCTGGGCGTAACGAACCTTATGCAGATCTACAGCGTCTGTACAGGTAAGACGATGGACGAGATCGAGGCCGAATTTGACGGCATGGGCTACGGCGCGTTCAAGCCCGCCGTGGGCGAGGCCGTGGTGGAAACGCTGCGCCCCATCCGTGAGGAGGCCGAACGGCTCATGAAGGACAAGGCGTATCTCGAAGATATCCTGCGCGACGGCGCGGAGCGGGCAGCCTATGCCGCCAACCGCACGCTGCGCAAGGTCTATAAGAAGATTGGTTTTGTTCAAATCTAATTCTCAGTAAATTTCAGGCACCGCCGCGCTGCGCGGCGGTACTCGAAAAAAAGAAAGGCGGAAGGGAATGCTTCCTGCTCTGGGGCTGCGGGTGCGTGTGCTGCTCGCGCTGCTCGCCGCGGCGGCGGTGTGTCTGCTTGCCACGCCCGCCGTGCGAAAATTTGCCTGCAAGATCGGCGCGATGGACATGCCGGGCGAGTCCCGGCGCGTCCACGACCATCCGATCCCCCGGCTCGGCGGGCTGGCGCTGTTTGCCGGCTTTCTCGCCGGAGTGCTGCCGTTCACGGGCATCGACGAGCCGGTGCAGGGTATATTGCTCGGCAGCGTCATCATTGTCGTGACCGGCGCGGTGGACGATCTCGTTTCGCTCCGTCCCTGGGTCAAGCTCGTTTTGCAGATCGCCGCGGCGGTCGTCGCCATCCGGCACGGCGTTGTGATCCGCATTCTCACGAACCCCGGCGACGCTTCTGCCGAGGCGATCGCGCTCGGCGCACTGAGCGTGCCGGTGACGCTTCTCTGGATCGTCGGCATGACGAACGCCTTAAATCTCATCGACGGGCTCGACGGGCTCGCCGCGGGCGTGTGCGGCATCGGGTGCGCCTCGATGCTCGCCGTGTCGCTCTTTCTCCCGCAGGCGACGGAGATCTCCGTGCTCGTCGCCGCGCTCGGCGGCGCGTGTCTCGGGTTTCTCCCATTCAACATCAATCCCGCCAAGATCTTTATGGGCGACTCCGGCTCGCTGCTTTTGGGCTACGTTCTCTCCACGGCGTCGGTGCTCGGCCTTTTTAAAATGTACACGCTTGTCGCGTTCGCGGTGCCGGTGCTCACGCTCGCGCTGCCGCTTACGGACACCGTGTTCGCCGTTGTCCGGCGCGTGAGCCGCGGCGAAAGCCCGTTCCATCCCGACCGCGGCCACATCCACCACCGGCTGCTCGCGCTGGGACTTACGCAGAAGCAGGCGGTCGCCGTGCTCTATGCCGCCAGCGGCATTCTCGGCGCGGCGGCGGTGCTGCTTGCGGCGAACGCCGCGATGCGCTTCTGGCTGCTGCTCGGTGCGGTGGCGCTCGCGCTCGGCATATGGCTGTATGTTTTCGCGGGCCATCATTTCCCGTCCGCCCCTTCGGCGAAGGCGCCGGAGAAGGGCAAAAAAGAGGACGGCAGCACGAAACCGTGAGCCGTCCCTACAGATCAAAATAGTACGCGCCAAGCGCGATGAGCAATTCCCAATCGCCGCTCTCCCGGTAGAGCAGCCACAAGATCGCCAGCACCAGAAGGTCCTCGGTCTCCAGCCGCTTTGGGTCGAGCCGCTCGAAGATGCCGTCCAGCCCGCTGCGAAGAGACAGCAGCGGCGAGGGCGGCGTTTTTTCGTTCTCCGGCGGCGGTGGGGAACGCTCCGGCGCGCTCTCGCGCGGCAGCGGTGAGCCGCTCTGCACCTTTTCCGGCGGCAAAGGCTCTTCCACGCGCGTGCGCTCGCCGGTGCTGCCGTTATAGCGGTTATAGGCCATCGCCGCGCCCCCATTCCGAAAAGGCCGCCCCCGCGATGCGCGCCGCGCCCGCAATGCGCAGCGCCCGGGAGAGACGGCGCGCCCGTTCCGCGCTCAGATACGGTGCGAGCGCGTCGGCCAATTGTTTTTTCCCGTTTCCGCTCTGTCCCGACGTGAGGCGGGACAAAAGCCCCGGCAGACTCCCCGCGAGACTGCCGAGCAGCCCGCCGCCCGCCGCTTCCGGCGCAGAAGACGCCGCGGCGCTCTCCGAGGGAAGCTCTCCCATGAGCTTCTGCGCCATGGCCGCGATGCGGCTCATCTCCTCGGGATTGGAGAGTACGGCGTTGAGCCGCTCTTCCAGCTCGCTCATTTTCCGTTTTCGAAGCGCGAGAGCTTTTCGGCCAGGGCTTTGCCCTCGTTCGTCGAGAGGATCTGCGTGAGGAGCGCCTTGAGCTGCGCGGCGTCGCCGCTGCGCACCGCCCGCTCCGCCGCGGCGGGATCGATCGCCGCGCCGAGCTTTTTCGCCTCGGGCGAGTTGGCCATATCGCGGATCGCGCCGCCCTGCCGCCCGGAGAGCAGCTCCGCGCCCAGCTTTTCCATATCCATCATCCGTTCCACCCCCTGTAAGGAGTATATGCAGCGGGGAGAAAGAGAGTGCTTTATGCGTATTGCCGTTTTTTCCGACTCCCACGGCGTGAAGGAGCCGATGCTCGCCGCCATTGAGGAACAAAAGCCCGATATGGTGCTCCATCTCGGCGACTATGTGCGCGACGCGGAGGCGATCGCGGCGTATTTCCCGTCGCTCGACCTGCGGTATGTGCGCGGCAACTGCGACGCCTATTCCCGCAGCGACGCGGAGGAAAACCTTCTCTTCAACGCCGACGGCGTGCGCATCTTTATGACCCACGGCCACCGGTACAACGTAAAGCTCGGGTACGAGAGCCTTGCGAACGCCGCGCACTTTTCGGGCGCGCAGCTCGCGCTCTTCGGCCACACGCACGAGGCGGACTTCCTCCGCATGGGCGATGTAACGCTTTTTAACCCCGGCTCTGCCGGCATGGGCCGGCAGACCTACGGCATGATCACCGTGAAAGGAACGGAGTTCAAATGCGAGATTCTCTCCCTGTAAACGCCGGCCGCCGGTACTTCGCCGCGGCGGACGTTCTCCGCATTCTTTGCATCTTCACCGTGGCGTGGTTCCACATCTGGCAGCAGTCGTGGCTCGATCCGTCGTTCCGGATCGCCGGACACTATTTCGATCTTCAGCGCATCGTGCGCCGCGGGTACATGCTCGTGGATCTCACGCTGATGCTCACCGGCTTTCTGCTCTACCGTCCGCTCGTCTGCGCGGGCGGACGGATCGCGGACGTGAAGGGGTTTTATTACCGGCGGCTCTGCCGGATATTGCCGTGCTATCTGCTCGCGGTGCTCGTTGCGGCGGCGTTTGCGCTCGCGCGCGGCCGCGCCGTCGGGAGCGCTCCGCTCTGGCGCGATCTTCTCACGCATCTCACGTTCACGCACACGTTCTCGATGGACACGTATTACTGGACGAGCCTCAATGCCGCGCTCTGGACCGTTGCGGTGGAGATGCAGTTTTATCTCGTCTTCCCGCTGCTCGCCCGCGCGTTTGGAAAGCGTCCGGCGCTCACATTCTCGCTTATGACGCTCGCGGCGCTCGTGAGCCGCGCTCTCGTTGCGCTGCGCGCGCACGAGCTGTCGCTCTGGCTGAATCAGCTTCCCTGTATGCTCGATCTCTATGCCCTCGGCATGCTCGCGGCGCACCTTCTTGAAAAGCGCGCGGACTCGCCGCGCCGGTGGGTGTTTTTCCCGCTCGCGCTTCTCGCGCTTTTCGGCGCGTTCACCGTCCTCTGGCGGCAGACCGCGGCGGGGGACGCGGAGATCAAAATGGCGCAGCTTCTCTGGCGGCTGCCGCTCGGCGTGTGCGGCGCGGCGTTTCTCTATTTTTCCGGCCGCGCGCCGGAGCGTCTGGACCGTGTTTTCGGAAACCGCGCCGTCCGGTTTTTGAGCGCCATATCCTATAACTTTTATATCTGGCACCAGTTTCTCGCCGTGAAGCTCAAGGAGTTTCACATCCCGGCGTATGTTTCCGAGTTCCCGCAGATGAGTGAGGGGCGCGCCTGGCAGACGAAATACACGCTGCTCTGCTTTGCCGCCGCGTTCCTGCTCTCCGCGGCGCTCACATATCTTGTGGAAAAGCCCGCCGGACGCGCGCTGCTGCGCCTTCGGGCGCGGAAGGAGAAGGTATAAGCTTTCGTTATCTGGACATGGAGCATTATGAGCGCATCGAGCACTTCCGGTATTTCCTCTCGATGCCGTACCCCTATGCCGGCGTGACGGTCGATATTGATGTAACGGATATCGTATCCTTCTGCAAGGCGCGCGGGTATTCGTTTTATCTCACGTTTCTCCACGCCGCGGCGAAGGCCGCCGACCGCGTGCCGGAGCTGCGGCGGCGCATCCATGACGGCGTCATCATCGAATACGATACCTGTCCGACGTCGCACACGGAGCTTTGCGCGGACGGGACATACTGCTACTGCACGCTGCACCACGATAAGCCCTTTGCGGAATACATCGCCTATGCCGAGACCGAGCGGCAGCGACGCCGTCTGGACGGCTCGCTGCGCGAGGACGCGAACGTGGAGAGCATGTATTTTATCTCCACGCTCCCGTGGCTGCATTACAGCGCGCTCATCCAGCCCGTGGCGGGCGGCGAGGAATCCAACCCGCGCATCACCTGGGGCGCGTTTGCGCCAGACGCCGAAGGCCGACTGCAAATGCCGGTGACGCTGCTCGTCCACCACGCGCTCGCCGACGGCAGCCATATGGCAAAGTTTTACGACGCGCTGCGCGCCGAGCTCGCCGTCCTCACCGGGGACGCGCCCTGATACATAGTATTATTTATACGCCGGAGCCGGAGAGACGATTTCTCCGGCTCCGGCTTTTCTCTGTCGAAAGCAAAAAGGGGCTTTACAAACGCGCCGTTTTCGGGTACAAAAGTCTACAGTAGGATTAGAGTTTTTTGCCATACGGAGGGACGAAAATGGACCACGAAAAACGCGCGCATCTGCTGTCTATCGGCGAAATGGCGGAGGCGAACCGCGTTTCGATCGCCACGCTCAGACTCTACGACCGGATGGGACTTTTGCAGCCGAGCTACCGTGACGAGGAGACGAATTACCGCTACTACGACATCCGCCAGACCTCGCGGCTCGATATCATCCGGTACATGCGGAATCTCAACATGAGCCTCACCGATATCCAGACGCTGCTTGAGAAAGAGGACATCATGCTCATCGAGCAGAAGCTCATTGAGAAAAACAACCAGATCCACCAGCAGATGCGCGATCTCAAGGCGATGCACGAGGCCGTGGAGCGGACGATCCAGTCCATCGAGCGCTACCGGAAGTCGCCGGTCAGCGGGACGATCTCGCTGGAATTCATCGATCAGCGTCACATTTTGTACATTCCGTGCGCCGAAAACTTCTACGAGCAGGGCATCGTCGCCTACGAAAAGGCCGTCCTCGCGCTGCGCCGGGAGCTGATGGGGCGCAATCTGCCGCAGCTTTTGTCGTATAGTCTCGGAACAAGCGTGAAACAGGATGATTTCGCGCGCGGCGCGCTCATCGCGGACAAAATCTTCATCTTCGGCGACAAGCACCTGCGCGATTACGGTGACAGCATCGAGGTCATCGAAAGCGGCATGTTCGCCTGCGCCTATCTCGACGACTTCGACGAGGAGGCCGAGGGCGCAGAGCGCCTTCTTGCATACTGCCGCGCCAATCACTATATTTTGAACGGCGACTATATCTGCGAGGAGATGACGGAGCTGAATCTTTTCGATAATAAGAAGCGCAACATGTTCCTGCGTCTGCAGGTCCCCGTGATCTTCACAAAAAATTAATTAACAAAACCCTTGACTCTCTACCTGCAACAGACTGTATACTCCATTATAGTATTTTATAGCACAGAAAGGAGCTATTATAATGGATAAAATTAAAGTTGTGCAGTATGGTTGCGGAAAGATGAGCAAGTACACCCTTCGCTATGCGTATGAGCATGGCGCGCAGATCGTCGGCGGCATCGGCCACGGCGCGTCCGTCGGCCAGGACATCGGCGACTGGGCGGAGCTCGGCGTCAAGACGGGCGTCATCATTTCCGATAACGCGGAGAAGGTTCTCGACGAGTGCGACGCCGACGTCGCCATCATCACGACCCGCAGCTTCATCGGCGACATTTACGAAGCCATCGAGCAGTGCGTTACCCGCGGCATCAATGTCATCACGACCTGCGAAGAGGCCATTTACCCCTGGACGACCTCCGCGGCCATGATCAACAAGCTCGACGCTCTTGCGAAGGAAAACGGCTGCACCATCACCGGCAGCGGCATGCAGGATATCTTCTGGATCAACATGGTCGGTCTCGTTGCGGCGGGCTGCCACAACATCACGAAGATCAAGGGCGCTTACAGCTACAATGTGGACGAGTATGGCATCGCGCTCGCCGAAGCCCACGGCTGCGACCTGACGCCGGAAGAGTTTGAAGCGAAGATCGCTCACCCGACCGACTTTGAGCCGTCCTACGCCTGGAACGCCTCCGAAGCCATCTGCAATAAGCTCGGTCTCACCATCAAGAGCATTTCCCAGAAGCACGTTCCCTGCATCATCGACAAGGACATTTACAGCGAAACGCTCGGCAAGGACATCAAGGCCGGCCACGCCATCGGCATGTCCGCGGTCGTCACCATCGAGACCATGCAGGGCATCACCGTCGAGGAAGAGACCATCGGCAAGGTCTACGGCCCGGACGACGGCGATATGTGCGATTGGGAGATCTTCGGCGAGCCCAAGACCGAGTTCCATGTCGTGAAGCCCGCAACCGTCGAGCACACCTGCGCCACGGTCGTCAACCGCATCCCGTCCCTGCTCCGCGCTCCCGCCGGATACGTCACCTGCGACCAGCTCGAGCCGGTCGAATACCTCACCTACCCGATGGAGTACTACTGCTGATCCGCTCCTCGGAAGGCAAGACCACCGGCTAAGCCGGTGGTCTTCTTGTATACCCGAAAACCACGCGTTAGACGCGTGGTTTTCGGGTATACAAAAAAGCCGCCCCCGAACGGATCGTTTCGGGGGCGGCTTCCGGTTTCTTACGCTACGAGGAATTTGTACTTTGCCACGCTGTAGAGCGGGACGAACGGCAGCAGGATGGGGACGCTCTTCACATACGCCTGATACTCCAGATCGGCGCCGTAGCTCTTGTTCTGGCGCAGCTCCAGCCGCCGCGCGCCGGAGAACATCACGAACACGATGCCGAGATATCCGAGCAGGGCGGGCAGCCACTGCCAGCCGCGCAGGACGTTCGCGCCCGAGACGAGCACGCCCGTCCAGAACAGCATCTCGCCGAGATAGTTCGGGCAGCGGACGATGCGGAAAAGGCCCGTATCGCAGAAGCGCTTCGGGTTGATCTTTTTGAGCTTCTGCTTCTGGATGTCCGCGGCAGACTCAAAGCACACGCCGAAGAGCATGATGACCGCGCCCACTATGCACCAAGCATCCGTGCCCGCGCCGTTTGCCAGGCGGTAGAACACCGGCGTCACCTGCAGCGCGTACAGCAGCGCGCACGTGACCCAGATCGCGCACTTCACGCCGAAGGTCATGGACTTGCCGTCCTTGATCTCGGTTTTCATTTTGCTGTTGTAGGCCGAGCTTTTCACCTCGCGGTAGAGGAGATAGCCGCCCAGCCGGAAGCCGTAGAGGACGAACAGCACGCAGCAGATCGCCGTGCCCGCCGTCAGCCGGCCGCCGTAGAGCGCGAGCAGCAATATGCCGATGCCCGCGATCGAAAAGCCGTAGCCGAGCGAAATGAACCAGACATACTTTTTGAAGCCGATGGAGCTGATGAGCAGCGCCGCTGCGATCACCAGCCAGACCGTTTTGGGAAATACCATAATGCAAAACCTTCTTTGTTTGAAATATTATGCCGCGGCAGCGGTTTCTTTTCCGGCCTTCCGGAGAAGGACGGCGGCGGCGAGGAACGTTCCCTGCCCGACGATGTTCACGCCCTCGGCGATCCAGTTCATCGCCGCGGCGGAGAAATCCCGCGAGGAGAGATAGCCCATGCAGAGACTGCACACGAACGACACGACGAGCAGCACGACGATGCCGCGCTTTTTTTCGCGCACCGCGAGCGCGATGAGCCCCGCGTCGAGAAGTCCGAGACCGACGACCATGAGCGAGACGAAAAGCGCCGTGCCGCTGTACACCGCAGGGGCCGCGGCGACGCCGCAGACCGTCGTCTTTTTCGGCTTATAGAACAAAAAGGCCGCCATCGCAAGTCCCGCGAGCAGAAAGCCGATGGACTGCACGGGGAAAAACACCTCGTTGAGCTTCGTAAAATCGCACACGCCGAGCGCATACAGCAGCTTATACACCGCCTTGAGCGCCCCGGCACAGAACACGTTGATCGTACCGGCGGCGAACAGGGCAAACTGGCCCTTGCCGAGCCGGGGGTACAGCTCGCGCTGAAGCAAAATCGCGCCGATCAGAAAAAGAACGACCGGGACGAAGTCCGCCAGCGCCATCGGAACGGAAAACTCCATGATTTCTGCCCTCCCTTTTATCTCTCTTCCCCGCCGGGCAGCTCACGCCGCCCGGCGAAGGCGGTCATTTCTTACTTTTTCTTCTGTTTTTCCTTGGCGCGCTTGTCGTTGATGATCTTCATGTGCTCCTCGGTGACGAGCTCGACGCCGTTCTCCTTCGCCCAGTCCACGCAGCCCTTGAGCACGAGCGGCAGAAACACGCGGGGAACGTTCAGAATGGTTTTGAGCGCGTCGTCGGTGAACTTGACCTTATCGTCGGCGCGGTCGGCGGCATAGCGCACGGATTCGAGCGACGCTTCGCGGATGGGCAGAAGCTCCGCGCGCATCCGGCGGTGACGGTGGAACCAGAAGTTCTTGCTGTCGCGGTAGCCGTAGTCGATGGGCAGCGGCGGGAAATCGCGGCTCTTTACGCCGGCGATGATCGCGTCGGAGTACTTCTTCTTCATTAGGATGCGGTCGATGCGCAGAATGAAGTGCGCTCCGAACTGGCTCGTGATGCCGTTGAAGTCGTGATACGGCGGCTCATAGCCGTGCAGCTCGCCGGGCTGGTCGCGGTCGGCGCCGTCCAGCTCGCGCATCCACGTGCATTCAAGGACCTGGATCGCGTTGGAGATCACCATCGGACGCACATCGTCCGGGTTTTCCTCCATGATCTGGCTCTTCTCCAGCGGGAACTTGCAGTTGGGCATTTTGTCCTTCGGCTCGTCGCCCGGCCAGGAGAGCTTCACGGCTTCCTTGAAGTTCTTCGGGTCGTCGTTGATGAAGTTGATGGCGCACTTGCCGGTGCGGAGGATGTGCTGCGCGGTGTTGGAGGAATTGCGGCAGTTGAGGAGCATGGCGTAGTAGCCCTTGCCCGCCACATAGTACGGCGCGATCAGGGAGTAGGGTCCGAGCGACGTGGAGCCGTCCTCGGCAAGGGTGCTGATAACGACGGTAGGCATCGGGTAGTACAGCGAGGTCTGGTAGAAGTTGTCCACGATCCGCAGGTTTTCAAAGCTGCTCATAAATGGGGGTCCTCCTTATATAATTTAATTTTTCACTTGATAAACAGCCGCTTCAGCAGCGTCCAGAGCTGCGGGAACGAAATATCCGTGCCGCTCCAGCTCAATATGCTCTCGGCGGCGAACTCCGCAAGAAAAGCGGCATCCGGCGTATCGGAAAAGCGGCGGCACGGCGCTTCGAGCAGCGCAGCGATCTGCGCTCGGAGCTGCGCGTGGCGGCTTTGCAGCGCTCCGGCGGCGGAAGAGCGCGCGCCCTCGTCCGAAAAGATGCTGCGGTTCTGCTCCTGAAAGGCGCGGACGGCATCAAAGACCGCCCCGACCGCCTCTTCCGCGCTTTGCGCCGCGGCGGTCCTTTCCCCCGCCGACGCGAGCGCCGTCTGCCAGTCGTGCAGAAGGCACGCCGCGAGCATCGCGTCCTTGGAGGGGTAGTAATTATAAAACGTGCCGACGGCGATGCCGCACTCTTTCGCAATGGCGCGCATCGTCACGGCGGCATAGCCCTGCTCGGCCACGAGACGGCGCGCCGCGGAAAGGATGTTCTCTTCGAGATTATTGATGATCTTCGGCATAACGCCCGCCTCCCGCCGGTTTTTATGAGCGTGTTCATTTAACATCTGCATCATACGCATTTCGCGGCGCTTTGTCAATAAAATGTTAAATAAAGTTTTGATTTTCTTTTTGTATGCCATTACCGGATATTCAGCTCGTCACATGACGGCAAAAGAAACCATCCCCGCCGTTCTGTCGAACGGCGGGGATATTTTCTAATTCTTATAATTCAATATTATTGCTTCAGCGCCCGCAGGACTTCGTCATACTCCGGGATGCTCGAAATGCCGCCCGGCCTTGTCGCGGAAAGTCCCGCGGCAGCGCAGGCAAAGGAGACGATATCTCGCAGCGCGCTCTCACCCAGCTCTTCCGGCGAGACGCCATATCGCAGCAGCTTCCAAACCGCGCTCCCGCCGAAAATATCGCCCGCGCCGGTGGTATCGGTGATCCTCAGCCCCGGCAGCGCCGATTCGCGGCCCGCGGCGTGCGAGTTTTTGAAATAGCATCCGTCCGCGCCGCAGGTGACGAATACCAGCTTCACGGGGAAGGTATGGCAGATATGCTCCGCGCCCGCTTCCGGCTCCAGTCCGAAAAGGAAACGCACCTCTTCCTCGCTGATCTTCACCACATCCGCCTGCCCCAACCCCCAGATGAGCTGCTCTTTTGCCTCCGCGAGATCCTTCCAGAGCGGCGGGCGCAGATTCGGGTCATAGGTGACGAACTTCCCCTTCGCTCTCGCGTAGGCGACGGCCTGCCGCGTGGCGGAGCGCGACGGCTCATCGGTCAGCGACAGCGAGCCGAAGTGAAAGATCTTCGCCTCATCGATGAGGGAAAGATCGATCTCCGGAAACGAGAGGCAGGTGTCCGCGCCGGGCTTCCGGGCAAAGGCAAACTCGCGCTCGCCCCGCGCATCCAGCGTGACGAAGGCCAGCGTTGTGAACACATCAGGCGCGGCGATCATGCCGCGCGTTTCGATGCCCGCGCGCCGCAGCGTATCGAGTAGGAGCCGCCCAAAGGTATCGTCCCCCACTTTGCCGAGCATCGCGGTCTTTGCGCCGTACTTTGCCAGCGCCGCGAGAAAGTTTGCCGGAGCGCCGCCGGGATGCGCCGCCATGGTCGGATAGCCGTTTTCGTCGGTCGAAAGGCACGTAAAGTCGATCAGCAGCTCGCCCAGCGCAGCAACGTCAAGCATGGTTTTCCCCTCACTTTCGCGGTCTGTGCCGCGGCGGTTTTATACGGTCTCCTGCCGGATGCCGCGAATGGCGCTGATGACCCAGTTTTGTGCCCGCTGCCGGATCACCGTGCCGCAGTACGGGCACCGCGCGCTCGCGTTCACGTCGAGCGGCGCGCCGCAGCCGGGGCAGGTGATGCGCTTTGTCCCGCCGCTCTCGGCGTTCGTCTGCGTGCCGGTCGGGCGCAGCAGATCCCATTCGTAGGTCATGAACTTTTCCTGATCGCGGCTGCCGCGGACGATCTGCTGCGTGCCGTCGTTCACGGTGTAATCCGTGATGCGCGTGCGCAGCCGGAGAAGGATATGGTCCTCGCCGCCGGTCTGGTGGAAGCCGAGCGGCGTCACATCCAGCACCGCGATGCGCTCGATGACGTTCGTCTCGCCGCGCTGCGCATACCCCTGCAGCGAGCGCTCCATCTGCGTGAAGAGCGCGTCGGTGAAGTACGGCCGCAGCGACTCGATGTTCTTCGCTGTCCAGCCGTTCTGCATCTGCACATAGAGATTCGACGCCTTTTCGCACAGCGCCGCCGCGTTGAAGGCAGGATCGATCTTCGTATATTCGCCGATGGGCGTGAGCGCGGCGCGGTTGGCGCGGCTCTCGGCACGCTCGGCGCGCTGGGCGGTCGCTTTCTTAGACGTGCTGTTGTTTTTCATTTTCGTCCTCATAGAATACACGATCGCCACCACTACGATCAGCGCCATTATAAGGATCCGCGTAGGGTTGGCGTCGCCGGATACATATCCGTCATCATCGTAGTAACTGCTTCCGGAGCTGCTGCTCGAGGATGACCAGCTGCTGTCGTTGTCGCTGTAATCGTAGCTGAAATCATAGTCCGAGCTGCCGGAAAAATCGCCGAAATCGGCGAGAGCCGTGACGTTCAGCACGACGAGCGCGCAGAGCAGCACAGCAAACAGAGTAAGAACTTTCTTCTTCAAGGCGGCATCCTCTCCCTATCTTTTTCTATGCGGGACATTTGTCTGAAATTATTATATTTTTGCTGCCGTGCATGGCAGGAACGGCTCGCCAAACCGGAAGCGGGTCACGGCAGCAGCCGCAGAATCCGGGCAGCGCGAAAGGGTTTGCCGTCTGTTCTTCAAGGCAGCAAGCCCTTTCGGCAGCTTGAATTAAATGTCTGACTTTTCCGGTCTCTTCTGCGCGCCGCAAGGCTTTCGGCCGAAGCCGTCCGCCCGGCGGTCTGCCGTGCGAGACTCAGACGTGATTCCTGGGCTCTCCCCCGCCGCACTCACTGCAGAACTTTCCTCTGTTCACAGTACCGCAGATCGGGCAGACCCATTCAGCCGCGGGCGCGGAGCGTCGGGAGGCCGCCGTTCCGGCAGCCGCCGCAGAAGCGCGCTGTCTCCGGCGCTCCTGACGTTCGTATTCCTCGCGCTGTTTCTTTTTCCGCACAAGCAGTACTCCCGCCGTGGTGCCTCCGCCGAGGAGCAGCACGGCAACCACGGCAAGGACGATCGGGAGTGCTTTGCCGCCGGACAGCAGGCCGCCCTTTTTCGGCTCCGGGGTCGGCTCGGGCGACGGAGTCGGCGTTTCAACGACGGCCGCCGGAACGGCGGTCGGTGTGGGCGTGGGGGCTTCCGTCGGCGTGGGCGTGGGAGTTGCTGTCGGCTCCGGCGTTGCCGTCGGCTCCGGGGTCGGAGACGGCGTGGGCGTTGCGGCGGCATTCACGGTGATGACCGCCGTGCCGTCGGTATAGGTCCAGAGATTCGTTGCGCTGCTGAAGAGGCAGACCGCCTTCCAGCCGTTCAGCTCCATGGGAATATTCGTAAGATACATCGTCGTGCTGTTACCGCCGGTGATCGTAAGACCGGGGAATTTATCGGCGGTCACGTCGAAAATGACCTCGGTCTTGCCGGCGGGACTCAGA
>ERZ827512.926-NODE-926-length-32894-cov-5.891349_pt1 | contig 32894 bp, 21 predicted proteins | sample MGYA00519916_ERZ827512 | MGnify/ENA primary metagenome ERZ827512 (study PRJEB31778, sample SAMEA3449335) | human gut metagenome | biome: human gut; feature: human-associated habitat; material: faeces | place: United Kingdom | collected 2010/2012 ... | reverse complement strand
GATAAGTGCCATGGATGGCAACGTAAAGGCGGCCCCGTCATGACGAGAAACACTTCGCCACTTTCCTTTAGAAAATCCACAGTTGTAGCTAGCATCCGAGTCCGGAGTGGCAGTCCTTTCTGCGTGGATTTTAAAGCAACTATTCAACTAACTCTCAATTTATTTCTCTTCCACCGGAATCTGCTTCAGATTCTCCACAGGCTCCAGGATCTCATTACTGCGGATGTCAATGATAGGTCCTCCGGTACCTTCGATGTATTCTCTGGTAATGGTGACTCTTCCGATATTGTCATCCTTGGGGATCTCGTACATGATATCCAGCATGAAATCCTCAATAATGGAACGCAGGGCTCTGGCGCCGGTGTCACGTTTCATGGCCTTTTCGGCAATGGCATCCAGGGCATCGTCCGTGAACTCCAGTTTCACTTCATCCAGTTCCAGGAGCTTTTGGTACTGTTTCAAAATGGCATTCTTCGGCTCTTTCAGGATCTTCACCAGCATCTCCTTGCTCAGTCCCTGCAGAGTACAGATGATAGGCAGTCGTCCGATGAACTCCGGGATCATGCCGAACTTACGGATATCCTCTACGGTCACCTTAGATAAAATATCGGTATCTTTATCGTATTTGTCCTTCAGTTCGGAATTAAAACCGATGGATGCGGTCTTGGTCAGGCGCTCCTTGATGATCTCATCCAGATCCGGAAATGCACCGCCGCAGATAAACAGGATATTGCGGGTGTTCACCGTAGCCAGGGGCACCATGGCATTTTTGCTATTGGCACCGACCGGTACTTCCACCTCGGCACCCTCCAATAATTTCAACATGCCCTGCTGTACACTTTCACCGCTGACATCCCGGGAATTGGTATTTTTCTTCTTGGCGATCTTGTCGATCTCATCAATAAAGATAATACCTTTCTCCGCTTTCTCTACATCGTTACCGGCGGCTGCCAGCAGCTTTGATACTACGCTCTCGATATCATCACCGATATATCCGGCCTCCGTCAATGACGTAGCATCGGCGATCGCCAGAGGCACATCCAGCAGTTTCGCCAGTGTTTTAACTAAATAAGTCTTACCGGAACCGGTGGGACCGATCATAAGGATATTGGACTTCTCGATCTCAATCGCATCCATGGTGTCGGTAGCTACTCTCTTATAATGGTTGTATACCGCTACCGAAATGACTTTTTTGGCTTTTTCCTGTCCCACTACATATTCATCCAGGCTTGCCTTGATCTTATGAGGTGCCGGAATATCTTTGATGTTGAATACAGGTTTGGGACCTTCGGCTTTCTTTTTCTTCTTGAGTTTCTGCTTGTTGGGAATGCCGCCGTCTCCCTGAAGATCTGCCAGATTCACAAAGCTGATGTTGGGGAATCCGTTCTGTCCGTTAAACTGGTTGAAATCATTAGGATTGTTCAGCATGCCCTGGTAGTCGAACTGGCTCACGGTCTCCATAGTTTTGTGCATGCAGTCATCGCAGATACAGATATGATTAGGCAGCTTGAACATTCTGCCGGCTTTGCTCTCCGGTCTTCGGCAGATGAAGCAGACATCCTCGTACTCGCTGCTGTCCTTTTTGTCCTCTGTCTTTTTCTCCGCGGAATTTTCACCCGCAGTATCCGCTACCTGTGTGTTCTCGCTATTTTTTTCGTTATCTTTTTTTTCGTTCAGAGTGGTCTCTGTTTTCTCTTCCTCAGGAATCACTTCTCTATAATCATCATTGTAATTATCTGTCATGTTATTCTCCTCTTTGTCTATTTCGCAGTGCTTATCTCGGTATCACTTCGTGCTACCTCGATATCCGGGCTTCGCCCTACACGTATCGTGTCTTACGTAATCCCGCCTGCAAGCAGTCGGTTTTCGTAATCCACGATCCTTGCACTGCTCATGCCTACGCTTATTATATCTAATTCGAATGACTGCTACAAGTGAAGTTTTTCTAAACAAAATCCCCGGGAGATGCAGACGATCTTCCGGGGTTTCTTCTATCTTTCCAATATTCAATATTGGGAACCGCTATATTTATTTTTTATCTGCTGGTCTGCTGCCCAGTGTGAGATTCAGTTCGACAGACACATATTCACCGTTCTGAGGTCTCTGTACCGTTATGGTTACGGAATCACCGGCTGCATAGTACTGTAACATCTTCTGAAGATCAGAGTAGGACGAGATGCTGCTGCCATCGAATTTGGTAATGATATCACCTTTCATGATACCGGCATTCGCTGCTGCACTGCCTTCCTCTACGGATACTACATAGATGCCTTCCGGCATGTTATACATCTGAGAGATCTGGGAAGTTACTTCCTGCGGAAAGATACCGATGTAACCGACTTCATCCTCAGCTACCTTGGTTCTGGTCTGACGCTCCATCAGATCTGCAATGATAGGGCTTGCCGAAGTAATCGGGATAGCATATCCCATACCTTCTACGGCAGTACCACCGATCTTGTTGGAGTTGATACCGATAACCTCACCATTCATGTTCAGCAGTGCACCGCCGGAGTTACCGGGGTTGATGGCTGCGTTGGTCTGGATGAAAGTACCGGTAGAGCCGTTCTCCAGAGTGATCTCACGATTTAGGGCACTTACGATACCGTTGGTAACGGACTGACCATATCCAAGAGCATTACCAATGGCAATTACCGGCTCACCAAGCTTCAGGTCATCACTGCTGCCCAAAGTAGCAACGGTAATGGCATTCTTGGTATCATCGCTCAGATCATTTAAAGATACTGCGATCACTGCCAGATCCATATCGGAATCCAGTCCTTTGACTTGTGCCTGTGCTTCACTGCCGTCGATAAAAGTAACAGTCAGCGTATCTGCGCTCTCTACTACGTGGTTGTTAGATACGATCAGCAGCTCATCATCCGTCTTGCCTACAATAATACCGGAACCGCTGGCCGCTTCTTCCTGTGTATACTGCTGGCCGAAGACATTAGCTGTCTCAGTAAAGTTATTCACAATCGATACCATGGCAGGCATTACTTTCTCTACCACGTCGGACACATCGGATTCTACATAAGTAACATTAGTAGCTGACTGTACACTGCTCTGTGTACTTTCTGTAGTTGCCTCGGCAGCGACCTCATCTACCACTGCGGTATCCGCACCGGTCTTAAGCATCCCGGTGCCCTGCTGTACTGCATAGAACCCGATGCCGGCAAACAGTCCGAAGAAAAGTCCCAGACTGACACTTACCATAGCTTTCCGGAAATAACCTCCATGCTTTTTGGGGTTCTTAGGTTCTGTATTGCTACCGGTGCTTCCGCCCATCTGGTATGTGGTGTAACCGTTTGCACTTCCCGCAGCGCTTACTCCGCTGAATGTACCGGTTGTATTTTTATCTCCGGTTTCATAACCGGAAAAATTATCATTCTCGTACATAATGCTTCCTCCTATCCTATCTGTAAGTGAGAAATTTTTTACTATTTCCATTTCTTCCTCTCACCTTATGAACATAGTATATCCACCAAATGTGACCGAATTGTGATAACTTTCTGAAGCAATTATGAAAGATCAAAAAAAACCGAAGAAGTTTTCACCTCTCCGGAATTTTCTTGTTATTCCACCGTAACGGATTTTGCCAGGTTTCTCGGCTTATCCACATCACAGCCACGTCCCACTGCCACATAGTAAGCAAACAGCTGCAACGGAATGATTGCCAGGGAATTGGTAAAGTACGGATTCGTCTCGGGAATGTATACCACATAATCCGCTGCCTTCTCGATGGCTTTGTTGCCCTCGATGGTAACCGCCATGACAAAAGCGCCTCTTGCCTTTACCTCTACCATATTACTGATGGTCTTCTGGAACAGAGCCGGCTGGGTTGCCAAAGCCACTACCAGGGTGCCATCTTCGATCAGGGAAATGGTGCCATGCTTCAGTTCTCCGGCTGCATAAGCCTCGGAATGAATATAGGAGATCTCTTTTAACTTCAGGGATCCCTCCAGGGAAATCGCATAGTCGATACCACGTCCGATGAAGAAGATGTCTCTCGCTCCCACATAACGGTTGGCGAAATGCTGGATCTTCTGCTTCTGGCCCAGAAGCAGCTCGATCTGATCCGGCAGACATCTTAAATCTGTCAGCATACTCTGGAACTTCTCCTGGTCAATGGTTCCACGCACCTTGGCGAACTTCATAGCCAGCATGTAAAGTGCTGTCAGCTGTGCACTGTAAGCCTTGGTCGTTGCAACGGCGATCTCGGGACCTGCCCAGGTGTACATAACACTGTCCGCTTCTCTGGCGATGGAGCTGCCGACGACATTGACAATACCCAGTACCTTGAAGCCCTTTTCCTTGGATTCCCGCAGAGCTGCCAGCGTATCCGCAGTCTCACCGGACTGGCTGATGACGATGACCATATTGCCCTTCTGCAGGATGGGATCACGATAACGGAATTCGCTGGCCACATCCACCTCTACCGGGATTCTTGCCAGACCTTCAATGACATATTTTGCGGTAACACCGGTGTGATATGCGGAACCGCAGGCCACGATATGGATCTTTGTGATCTCCTGAATCTCCTCATCGCTCATATTCAGTTCTTCGATGACGATATCATTATCCTTGATACGGGGAGAAATGGTATCGTTGATCGTCTTCGGCTGTTCGTAGATCTCTTTCAGCATGAAATGCTCATAGCCGCCCTTTTCCGCAGCATTGGCATCCCAGTCGATGGTCACGGGGGTTTTCGTGATCTCTTCTTCGTCCACTGAGAAGAATCTAAGACCGTCTTCCTTCAGTTCCACCACTTCCTGATTATCTACATAATATACGGTTCTGGTATATTTGAGAATTGCGGGAACATCAGATGCGATAAAGCTGCCGCTCTCACTCTTGCCTACGATCAGAGGACTGTCTTTGCGGGCAGCGAAGATCTTATCAGGCTGATCGGCAAACATGATACCCAGCGCATAGGAGCCCTCTACACGATGCAATACCTTAGTGATCGCTTCCAGGGGATTTCCCTTATAATAGTAGTCTAACAGATGCGCCAGTACCTCGGTATCGGTCTCAGAGATGAACTGATACCCCTTATCCTGCATCTTTTTCTTCAGTGGAATATAGTTCTCAATGATTCCGTTATGTACTACAGCAATGGTACCGGCGTTATTCATATGGGGATGGGAATTGATATCACTGGGAGCACCGTGGGTTGCCCAACGGGTATGCCCGATACCGGAGGTTCCCTTCATAGACTCGCCTCCGTGTGTCAGGTTTTCCAGAACCTTAAGTCTCCCGACAGCCTTTTTGGTGTTGATCTTCTCCCCATCAAAAATAGCCATACCCGCGGAATCATATCCACGGTATTCCAGTTTGGACAGACCGTCTAAAATGATCGGTGCTGCCTGTTCTGTTCCAATATATCCTACGATACCACACATAGTCATACATCCTTTCTGTTCTGTTTCCAGTATTCTTTGTTGGAAGTAAAAGCAAGGACCCATTTTCCGGGGAGCCTGCGATAGTTCTTACCTAATAGATAACCTGCATATTTACAGGCACATTGTATATAAAAATGGAGCAACTTGCCGGACATATGATTTTTCCGCAAATATGCTGTCACATCTTTCACCATTCGTTTTCCCTCGGACTCCGAAGGATATGCTGCGAAGACTTCCGGATGTTCTGCCTGGGATACCCCCAGGTCAAAATTCCTTTGGAACTGCTGTACATTGGTATAATTATGGGAATGAATCACCCGGGCATCCGCCGCATAAGCGATCGCATACCCCGCTTCCACCGCTTTCGCCGCATAGATCATATCTTCATTAAATATGGTATGTTTTACGAATCCACCCAGTTCCTCATAGATCTCCCGTCGGTATGCCGCACACACATTGGAGCAGAAAAATGTCTTGATCCCCAATGTCTTAAGATCTTCTGCGGATTTGATCCGTGACTGTGCCGGATAATTAAATTCCCTGGTATAACATTCCACCGGTGCACAATCTTCTCTCGGCAGCTGTCTTGCATAGGATACCGCCACCTGATCCCGCAGCGGTTCCGTCAGTTGTTCGATCAGATTGTCATCTGCCGGCATGGCATCCTGGGTCATCATGACAAAAATATCTGCGGAAGATTTTTTCACACCCATGCGTCTGGTGCCGCCATGATCAAATTCTCTTTTGGAGACATGATATACCTTAATGTTCTGATATTTCTCCAGAAATCTGGTTCCATAGATCAGCTGCTCAAAATATTTTTCTCCGGTGTTCAGCAGGATCACTTCATGTACCGGCACGCTCTGGCTGTCAAGCTTATCTAATAATGTAAATAGTTCTTTCCCCGGTTTATACAGGGGAATGATCACATCGATCTCCATTGCAGAGCGCTCCTTACTTTCTCAATCTCTGGTCTATTATACTTTATCCCCGTCTGTTACACAAGACTTTTTCATATGACACGAGGGAGCTCCGGTGCTCTCCGGAAGACTCCCTCGTCAATTCGTTTTCTTATTTATTCAGATAAGGTGCCGTATCGGACGCAATCTTTCTACTGTATTCCTTTACACTGTCGGTTACGGTGTAGTTCGCATCATCAAACAGGAACTGATGCAGCCATACAACATTGCTCTCCAGATCCAAAGGTACTACACTGCTTCCCTTTGCACCGATGTTACCGGTGGCACGCATGGTCTCTTCAGGGAAACCTCCCTCGTCCACAATACGATATTTTGTGATGTTAGCCAGCAGATCCAGAATATCCTTGGAATCCAAGCTGGTGTAAACATCATCGATGGCACTGTTAAATACCTTGGACAGAGTATCGTAATCGGCCTTCTTCGCCTGATCTTCAATCGCCTGGATCACTTCACGCTGACGTGCGGCACGCTTGAAATCATTACCTGCGGTATAACGGATACGGCAGTAAGCCGTCGCCTGCAGACCGTTTAGCAGCTGTACTCCGGTCTCTGTTACCGGTGTGTAGTCACATTTTAAGACCTCTGCAATACCGATCTGGTAGTTATTGATATGCTTGATCTCCTCGGAGTCCACATCGATATAGACACCGCCCAGACCGTCAATCACTTCACTCAGTCCCTTATAGCCTACGGTTACAAAGTTCGTAATATCCATATCCAGATTCATGTTTAACATCTTAACTGCCTGCTCCGCTCCGCCATAGGAATAAGCCGCGTTACACTTCTGATAGGAGTCCGTGCCGATGTTCAGATACGTATCACGATATACACTGACCAGTTTGATATCGCCGGTATCCATATTGATGCTGGCGATCATAATACTGTCGCTTCGGCTGCCCTTGTACAGCTGGCTGTCCTTCGTTGCATCCACACCGAACAGTGCAATGTTCATATACCCCTTCATTGCTTCGTCCTGTTGTACTTCTTCCGGAATCCGAAGCTCTTCCGTCTCTAATACCGTTACCTTGGGGCCTTCATTATTTGTGTGGGTCATTACCAGATACAATACTGCTACCATGATCAGGATAACCGCAATCTCTACACCGAAGATGATAACCTTTCTTCTCTTCTTGGCAGCACGCTGCTTGGCAGATACTCTCCTCTGTCCGTTACTGTTGCCGGCAGGTCTCGATCCGGCAGGTCGCTGTCCCGCAGGTCTCTGTCCATTTCCGGAAGGTCTTCTTCCGCTTCCGGCTGGTCTCTGACCATTGCCGCCATTGTAGTTAGAATTTGTTGCCATCTTGTCTTCTCCTTGTGTTAATAAGCATTTTTATTGATAAATCCTGTAAAAAATGTCATAAGAATGATCTTAATGTCAAACCCGAGGGTCCAGTTCTCAATGTAATAAATATCATACTCGATCCGCTTCTTGATGGAAGAATCACCACGCAGACCGTTGACCTGTGCCCATCCCGTGAGGCCCGGCCTCACCTGATGTTTTACCATATATCTCGGGATCTCTTCCTTGAACTTTTCCACGAACTGAGGGCGCTCCGGTCTCGGTCCCACCAGGCTCATATCTCCTTTCAGGATGTTGAACAGCTGCGGAAGTTCATCAATGCTGGTTCGTCTTAAGATCTTGCCGATTCCGGTGACTCTGGGATCGTTTCGCACCGTCCAGCCCTTTTTCTCCTCCGCTGCAGTCTGCATTGCCATACTGCGGAATTTGTACATATAAAATGATTTATTATGAAGTCCTACCCGTTCCTGCTTGAAGATCACAGGTCCCGGACTGGAACATTTTACCAGAATTGCCGACAACAGCATGATCGGTGACGTAATGATGATGCCGAACAGGGAGCCGACAATATCCATGGCTCTCTTGATCATCATATTTCCGGTGTTGGTCAGCGGCACATACCGAATATTGATCACCGGAAGTCCCATGAGATCCTCCGTGTAAGGTCTGCTGGGGATCAGACTGCTGTAGTCGGGGATGAATTTCGTATGCACGCCGGATTTCTCACAGATATCCACAACACCTTCCAGATAATCATAATCTTTCAGAGAAAGCGTGATCGCGATCTCGTCCAGCTTGTTCTCCGGAAGAATATACTCCAGATTCCCCAACGTTCCCAGGACTTTCACTCCCTTATAGGTAGTCCCTCCCGGAATGTGTTCATCCAGAATACCGCATACAACATATCCCCACTGGGGATTGCTTAAGATTCTGTCAATATACTCTTCTGCCGCTCTGGAATATCCCACCAGCAAAATATGCTTCAGATTGTATCCCCTTTTCCGGAGTGTCCGCAACGCTTTTCTCATTATGATGCGGGATACCGAAGTCAGAAATACATTCAGCACATAAAAAATTGCCATGACGGATCGCGAAAAGTTGATCTCACGGATGATCATATACAGTATAATGATCAATGCCGCCAGGCCGATGGTATTTGCCTGCAGAATGCTGTAAATCTCATGTCTGCGGCGGACGGTTCGCTTCGGGGAATACACGCTGCACCGGTAATATAGGAACATATAACCGGGCACAATAAAAGGAAGCAGCTTATAATACTCCTGCACAGGCAGGACACCGATTCCGGGACCGTCGTTCAATATATAAAATTTGATATAATAGGCAAGGACAAAGGATATGGCTGTGATCAGCGCATCCATTATCACAAGAAGCCTGTTAAAGACTTTCTGGTTGTCTTTTATCATATGGGTCACCCAATCTGTAAGTCTGAAAAGCTTCTTTTTAACGATTTCATTCTACAATAACGATGTTTTTTTCTCAACTTAAGAATTTATGAAGCCATTTCTTAAGATTTCATAAGAATTCGAAACACATTGAAATACAGCTGCCACTGGATCTTCACATAATTCCCCAGATGATGCCACCGGAAGGGAACTTTGTGCTGTCTTCCCGTGGTTCCTACAGATCTTCTCAGGCCCGCTGCCAGTCCCTTCAGATATAGTTTTCCCATTCTTTTCTTACAAAAAAACAAAAACTTTATGCCAAATCCAAGCAAAAAAAACGGCAGGTTCAGAATACACTGCAAAAGCGGCATATTCTTGCCGATCACATAAATACTGTTGGCAGACGCAAGTAACGTTTTCCGGGGATTGTATCTGGATCCCGTGGAAGCACTGCCATAATGCAGCACAGCCGCCTTCGGTTCATACCGGTTCTCATAGCCGTAGATCCGGGCACGGTAGCCGATATCCAGATCTTCTAGATAGGCAAAATGTTCTTCATCAAAATAACCGATCTCTTCAAATACGGATCGTCTGTAGATTGCGGCACCGCCACAGGCGGAAAACACCGGGACAGACTTATCATAATCCGCCGCCGGTTGTCCCTTCCCCCGGGAATAGGCCCAGCCCAGCACGCAGTAACGGTCTCCGGCATCATCGATGAGCTCCGGTCTGTCCCACATCAGCATCTTCGCACTGACGGAAAATATCTTTTCATTTTCGCGGATAGCATCATATAAGCCTCTTACAAAACCGGCTTCTGCCTTTGTATCATTGTTCAGAAGGATCACATATGGTGTCTTCGCTTCCCGTATCCCCAGATTCACTGCATGACAGAATCCGGTGTTTTCCGGTAAAGATATCAGGCGCACACCTTCCCCACACCATTCCTTTTGCAGATATTCCACGCTGCCGTCCACGGAAGCATTATCGATGATCAGCACTTCATATCCGGGGGCATTTTGCTGCTCTCTGCACAGAGAAGTCATGCACTCTGCCAGATATTTCATTCCGTTGTAATTTGGTATAACAACCGTTATTTCACTCATAATGGTTTAAACTCCTCCGGATATTCCGGCAGATAGAGTAATCTTCCTCTTTGCCGTAACGCTTCGGACAATCGCAGACTTAAGGTTCGGATGTCCACTCCTGACGGCAGTACAGTTACATCGAATACCGGTTGCTCTCCCGGGTGTCTTCGTATCTCAGTATACGGAACTCCCACAATTTTCTCGAATACTTCCTGGCAGGAAGGCTGAATACGAATACAGCGAAGATCCAGCGCCTGCGCATCTTGGGACAATTCCGCTCTGTGAAGATATCCTCCGAATCCCTGCGGCAACCCCTCGTAGAACACCTTTCCCTCCGCAGTCATTCTGCCGCCGATGATCTTGCCAGTCTTCCCGGACAATACTCTGCCTCCCACGGCTGCCACATCCGGGCGGTTCTGTAATACATCGGTATACTGTAAACGATAAAATCCCACATGCCTGGTCTCACAGGCAGTCGCAGGGATCCCCCGCAGTGCGGCATGATCCCGCAGAGCCCGAAGTCCCGCCTCGTAAGCGTATTTTTTGCTGTGGGGATTGGCTGCCGTGGATGCCTCGTGGCATCTCCAGTGATACAACACTTTGGGGATATGAAGAATGCTCTTCTCCCCGGCCTGCCCGTCCGTCGTCAGCACTTCTGCCACAGCCCGTAACACCAAGTCATAGTCCTGGGCGCCGTCACATTCCGGTCGGAATCGCAGCCTCTTCATCAGTTCCGCATCCATGACCAGGAAATGGCAGATATAGTTATTACTTAAAATTAAATCGTAATTAAAGTTTTCTTTATGATTTGGATCATAGTATCTGGTCTCTTCTCCATCGCACTTATCCTCATCCGAATAAGCGAAGGCGACTTTGACACCTCTGTCATATGCTTTGATGATCGCATCAGCCATTTCGTACAACGCATCCGGTGTCAATACATCATCATGATCCAGCAGACCGATATACTCTCCCTTCGCATAGGGAAGCGCCTGATTGGTATTAGCAGCGATTCCCGCATTTTCTTTCAGATGCACATAGTGGAGCCTGGGATCTGCTGCGACAGGTTCTGTCTCGCCATCCGTCGGCTGCTCCTTCAGGAATCCCTGCTGCTTCAGTACCTCCTCCACACTGTGATCCTCCGTGGCATCTGCCAGGATCAGTTCCCAATGGGGATAGCTCTGTTGCATAACACTTGTTATCATTCTGTTCAGATATGCTTCCGGCGTTCGATATAAGGGTACCACAATACTGAACGTAATCGGCTTCTCCCATTTTCTATCACTCTGCCTTACCAGCTCTGCTTCCGAACAGGGCACAAAAAAATAGCGGTCTGTCTCTGTCAGGCGCTCCCTCACAGAGATCCAGGTTTCCCTCAGGCCGTTACGTTGCAGATAATATAGAGTTTTCTTAAGGTTTGCCTTGTTTAGCTTTGCCACAGATACCTCCAGCTTTTCATAAAAGAGCAAACCGCCCTGCACGGGCGATTCGCTCTTTTGAAGACTAATATGATTTATGGAGCACTGCCTTACAGTACTGCCTTTACATCCTCGGTCAGCTTCTCTACCTTAGCCTTTGCATCCTCTAAGCTGGTTCCCTTGACACCCATGTAGAACTTGATCTTGGGCTCGGTTCCGGAAGGACGTGCACAGCACCATGCATTGTCAGGAAGCTCGAAGTACAGAACATTGGACTTGGGAAGTCCTGTGGTGGTCTTCTCTCCGGTCTCCATGTCGATGATAACATCGTTCTGGTAATCACGGAACTTCTCTACCTTCAGATCTCCGAATGCCTTAGGAGGATTCTTACGAAGCTTCTCCATGATCTCGGCGATCTGTCTTGCGCCATCGATACCCTTCATGGTGATGGTATACTGGGTCTCCTTGAAGTAACCGTACTTCTCATACATGGATACCATCATATCCCACAGAGTCATGTTGTGCTTCTTGCAGTAAGCTGCTACTTCGCACAGACACATCACTGCTACGATCGCATCCTTATCTCTTGCGTGGGTACCTGCCAGGCAGCCGTAGCTCTCTTCCAGACCAAATACGTAGTTGTTGCTGCCGGTCTGCTCGAAGAGCTTGATCTGCTCGCCAATGAACTTGAAGCCGGTCAGTACCTCGATCAGCTTTACGCCGTAAGCCTGCGTAATAGGTTTGGTCATGTTGGTGGTAACGATAGTAGTTACCAGTGCGGGATTCTCGGGCATGGTACCGGTCGCAGTCTTCTCTCTTAAGATATATTCTGCGATCAGCATGCCGGACATATTACCGGTAAATGCCACATACTCGCCGGTCTTGGTATCTTTTGCATACACACCCAGACGGTCTGCATCGGGATCGGTTGCCAGAACGATATCCGCATCCTTCTCCTTCGCCAGACGAAGCGCATAGGTAAATGCCTTGGGATCCTCAGGGTTCGGGTAATCCAGTGTGGTAAAGTCAGGATCCGGATTCTCCTGTTCGGGAACCACATAGACATGCTTGAATCCCAGCTCAGACAGGATACGCCTTACCGGCTTGTTACCGGTACCGCATAACGGAGTATATACGATCTTGATGTCATCTGCCATTTCCCTGATCACATCAGGATGAATGATCTGCTTCTTCAGCTCTGCCATGTACTTGTCATCGATCTCTTTGCCGATCACTTCATAGAGTCCTGCTGCCACAGCATCCTCTCTGCTCATGGTCTTCACGGTATGATAATCCTTGATGGACTGTACTTCGGTAATGATGTCCTTATCGATAGGAGCGGTTACCTGTGCGCCGTCCTCCCAGTATACCTTATAGCCGTTGTACTCAGGAGGGTTGTGACTGGCGGTAACTACAATACCTGCAGTGCATCCTAACGTCCGAAGGGCAAAGGACAGCTCCGGGGTAGGTCTTAAAGATTCAAAAATGTATGCCTTGATGCCGTTGGCTGCCAGACATCTTGCTGCTTCATCGGAAAACTCGGGAGACATGCGGCGGGAGTCGAATGCGATTGCCACACCCTTACTCTGTGTACCGCGCTTGATAATATAATTGGCAAGACCCTGAGTTGCCTTACGAACGGTATATACGTTCATACGGTTGGTTCCTGCACCGATCACGCCACGTAAACCGCCGGTACCGAATTCCAGTTCCTTGTAAAAACGATCTTCCACTTCTGCCTCGTTGTTGCGGATTGCCAGAAGTTCATCCTTGGTCTTCTGGTCAAAATAATCATCATTCAACCAGAAATTCAGTTCGTCCATATAACTCATTTTCCTATCCTCCTGTTTTATCGCTATCTTTCAATATCTTCAGTAAACGCTCTCCGGTGATATTTTACCATAGATTCCCTCTACTGAAAAGAATTATTTAACGTCCGCTAACTGCCGGATCCTTCAGTGCGTAATCGCTGCGATCCAGAGAGAAATTCGGATTGTAATAGGGATCTCCCGCCTCCAGTTCAGCCTTCCATTTTTCACGGAAATGCCCGGATTCTCTGTTGTAGCGCTCTGCCTTTTCTCCCTGATCGTCCAGTCCTCTGGAGATGGATTCGTAATGATACAGCTCCGCAAAAGGAGTCCACACATTCAGAAGTCCCAGTTTACGTAATTTCAGGCAGAAATCCACATCATTTAAAGAGATCACAAAGCTCTCATCCAGACCGCCCACCTGCTCATACAGGCTCTTTTTCACCAACAGACAGGCACCGGTCACCGCTGTAACGTTCTGGGTATAACACAGACGTCCCATGTAGCCTAAGTTCTGTACCGGGATGCGATAATGGGTATGTCCTGCCGTGCGGTGTGCTCCCAGTCCGATGACCACGCCGGCATGCTGGATCGTCTTGTCCGCATAATACAGTTTGGCACCTACGGCACCCACATCCTCTCTCTGGGCATACATCAGCATCTCTTCCATCCAGTTGGCTGTGATAACCTCCGTATCATTGTTCAGCAGTAAAATATACTCACCGGAAGCATAAGACGCTCCCAGATCATTGACCGCAGAATAATTAAAGTCACCTTGATATGTCACAATGGAAATCCGTCCGTCCCCGCTGTGCAGGATACCGCCGTCATGGCCGCAGACTGTATGCAGCTTGCATCTTTCTTCATAAGAATCATCGCCGGACAATCCCAACAGTTGGGAATAATAGTCCTTGATCTCCGGTGTGGTACTGTTATTTTCCACGACAATGATCTCGTAATTGCTCCAGGTGCTGTTCTTTTGGATCGAGGTAATACAACGCTTCAGATCCTCAACGTGATCCTTATTGGCGATCACGATGGAGATCTTCGGATCTCCCAGGATCTGATACCGGATCCGGAAGATCGTGGCGCAGGCTCTGGTACTGGTGATCTGAAAATGCTTAAAACCATGCTTTTTCAGATGATCTGCCACAGCTCCCTTTGCCGCCTCAATGGCATAAGGCTTCGCGTCAATGCTAGCTGCGGTACTGCCCTCATGGCTTCTCCAGTAGTACATCAGTCTGGGAACATGAACGATCTTTTCCGCTCTGTCGGTCAGACGCAGGATCATATCGTGATCCTGGGCACCGTCAAATGCGGTGCGGAACAGTTCCTCTCCCTCTAACAGTTTTCGGGAAAAAACGCTGAAATGGCAGATATAATTATTCGCCCGCAGATTGTCCGGTGCATAGTCCGGCTTAAAATGCATGGTCAGCATTTTATTAATATCATTTTCCTTGAAAGTGGTCTCATCACAATAAAGATAATCCGCACCCTGCTCATTGATCTCCTTCACATACGCATACAGTACGGAAGGATGTAAAATATCATCCTGGTCAAACAGGCCGATATAATCTCCGGTAGCCAGCTTGTAGCATTCGTTGGTGTTATAGGAGATACCGCCGTTATGATCCAGGTGCTTATAGACGATACGACCATTCGCCTTCGCCGCGTACTCCCTGCAGAGTTCCTCGATATAGGAGTGCTCCGCGTCGGAACCGTCCGCCAGACACAGTTCCCAGTTGGGATACGTCTGATTCATGACGCAGTCCAGCATCTGGATCTGGAATTCTCTTTTATTGTTCCACAGCGGAACCAAAATGCTGATCTTCGGCATATAAGGGAATATCGTCTCTTCTTCCTTTTTCCGCTGCTCCGCATCAGGAAAGCTTCCGGTTCCGTAGGACTCCATCAGGCTCTTCTGGCGACTCTTGTTGCGGATCTTACGCAGGATATCCTTCGGTCCGCCACAATGGGACAAGCGATCCCTCTGTCTCTGTGCGAAATGGATCAGACTTCTCGCCGGACCCGTGGCTTTCCAGAATTTATTCTTTTTGATCCGGTCCAGTTTGAACTGCAGGTCCTCTTTTTCCGATTCCAGCACTACGATCTTGTCTGCCAGATCCGCACATTTTTCGTGCTCCCTCTCGTAGGCTTCTTGATAATTGATCTCAGACATGTTTTTCCTCCGTCAAATATTTTCCCGTTGTATTCCACAGTTTCAGCTTACTGATCCGATGGACCGCAAGAACGGCGATTCCATAATTCCCCGGAGGCAGCTGCCCTGTTTTCCGTTTCACACAGAAACCTCCCAGCGCCACATTTTTCTGGTCCGGAAGATTCTCCTCCAGTTCCTGCCGATATGCAGGTAAAATCTTCATGGACCATACCTTCCGGTCCGCCTCCCGCTGTCCCTGCGTATCTTCGGGAAGCAATACTAAAAGTTTATCATAACATGCGTTATCATCTCCCAGGATCACACTGTATCCCTGGATCCGCTCCGGCCCTGCAGTCTCCACCCGTGCCATCAGGCAGTCATCCTGTCTTGCATTTTCCAGAAGCTCCTGCCAGCTCTCACATCTCCATGCCGGCTCCTGTAAAATATTCCGGTCTGTAAGATATGCCGGAACCACACGGCTGTCCAGTCCTTCCCGGTTCAGTCCCATAGGATAAAAAGGATCCACTCCGCGGAACTGAGGATGCATCTGGTAAAGCAGTTCTCTCTCTTCCGTCAGGCGTCGCATTTTCTCGGGACTTTCGTCGCTTCCGCGGCTCAGGGATTCATGATGATATGCAAAACAGTCATTCAGCACCACATTGTAATATCCCATTTCCACCAGACAAAATCCCAGATCCACATCATTATAGGCCACCCGCAGTGCCTCCCGGAATCCACCCGTCTCCCGGAATACCTCTGTCCTTATCAGCAGACAGGCACCCGTCACTGCCACGCAATTCAGATCAAAGCGATTTCTGCCAAAATAATAAGACTTATCGTCTTCCATGAACTGGAGCTTATGCACCGGTCCCACCGGCAGATTGACAATACCGTCGTGTTGTATTTTCACGGAATCCGGATAATACAGCTTTAGGCCCACGCTTCCCACATAAGGCTGCATAGCGCGGATCACCATTTTGTCCAGCCAGCCATTGCCGCACACTTCTATATCATCATTTAAAAACAGCAAAAACTTTCCTTCCGCCAGTTCAGCTCCCCGGTTGCACATCGTTGAAAAATTAAATTCCGCCGGTTCATAAATATAACGGACAGGGACACCGCTTTCCCGGATCCGTCCGATCAGTTCTTCCGTTTTTTGCTTATTTTCCGCACTGCTTCCGTTATCCACCAACAAAATTTCAACAGGGATCCTGCCCTCAGACCTTCTCGTCAGGGAATGCAGGCACTTCTCCAGTACCTCCGGATTATCTTTGGAGGGAATGATCACCGAGACTTTAAGCTCTCCTGCGAATAACTCTTTGGCACCTTCCGCCGCCCTGGAGGTCAGTTCCACCGCCAGCTGCGGTGACTCCTTCGTCAGCTGGTAATTTTCCCAGGGAGTGCACTCCCGGCTGTCCCGGTCTGCACGTGCATCCGGTCCCTGGATTCCTATTCCGTCTGCAGAAAAAGTTCCATGGAACAACACGGTTTCCATATGACCGATGGAATGACAATCTCTCTCGAACCCTCCGGCTCCCAAAAACAGACGATCCATCAGCGGACGGATCTCTCCGGCATCTGTAAAAATAATTTCTTTTCCGGTGCTCTCGTTCTCTGTCACGACCGGATTTTCTCCCATTCTCTGCAGCAGACTGCTCCGTACCGCAACGACACTTCCCACATAGAAAAAGGCTCTGTACAGATCCGGTGACCAACAGGGTTTGTACCAGGGAATGCAACGCTCTCCCTTCTCATTCATCAGGTCTTCATCACCGTAGACGATTTCTGCTTCCGGATGCTTTGTAAAATAAGCGTTGATCCGCTCTGTCGCATTATCTGCCAGTCGTCCCGCCGCCTGTCGGAAAATGATGAATTCCACAAGTCCCGCAATTTCCCGGGGTTCGGCGCTTTCCCGGTCCTGCTCCGCTGCCCACTGTTCATAGGTGACCTTAAGCTGCGCCAGTTCTTTTTCGTATTTTTTATCCTGCTGTACGATCAGCACCTGCTTCACCGCTGTCCGAATACCCAAGCTGCCGCTCCCTTCTTCTCCACTCCCATCATATCTTTTGCCATTGCCTGAGGGATCTGTACGATCTCCATTTTCACAGACAACGTATTCTCCGCCTGCCGGTTCAACACATCTGCCCGGATCGTCATATTGGGATCCTCCGTGGCAAATATCACGCTGGGATGGTCCGCTCCCTCTTCGGATTTCAGGATTTTTCCGTTGGCAGTGAACACTTTCTTATCCTGCAGAGGAACCGGCTGTCCGTTCATGGACAGTTCCCGAATCTTACAGATGCAGGAACACATTGCCGGATCCAGCCGCAGATAATGTACGTTACCGTCGAATTTCACGGTAAACTCTGCCTCTTTTTCCGCAACATAGACATTTTCCGGAAAATAAGAATTTTCTTCGGAAAATCCCTGTCCCTTGTCTTCATAGATCTGTACCCGCAGTTCTCCTTCCGACTGACGGAAACGCCCGATCCATTCGGTGGGTTTATAGATTTCGCCGCCTAAGAGATTCCGGATCTCACCCATGGACAATTTCTGTCCGGTGACATATTTCTGGAATTCCCGCTCCTGCTCTCTGTACTGTCTTGCCTCATTTTCCGTGATGTCCAGACGATCTAAGATCCGGTCCAGTTCCAACGCATTGCGTCTTTCATTCTCCAGAACATAACAGTAAATTGCCCGGAACGCCAGTGCTTTCGTATCTATGACACGGTCAAAGGTCCACTCGTAATCGATCAGTGTCCAGTGATCCCCGTCCACCAGAATATTGGCAAAGATCAGGTCAAAATCCGCTACCGGAACTTCTTCCCCGAATCCTACCCTCTCCAGATACTCCGCAAACAGGCTGTGGAATCCTTCGATATCCTGTCTGTCCAGACATTCATCCATCAGTTCCGACAACGGTCTGCCCGATACGAATTCAAATTCCGCATAAGGGATGCCGTCCTCTTCTCCCGGATGACAGACATTAACGTCCAGCCGGCTTCCGGCATAACGTCCTTTTAATTTTTCATACGCTTCCATCATATGGCGCACATGCGCCTCGGCTTCTTTGGTCAGCGGATATTTCCGCACGATCCGATTCCCCCGGTCATCCCGCAGGATCTCCGTACGGATGCGGAAGCTTTCCGCACGGTCGTTGGAATATCTGACATATTTCAGGTCCAGAGGCTTACCGATCACTGCCAGATAAGAATTGGAAAATACAGAAAAAAGCCCCTCTTCCACGATTCCGTCAAAAGCACTTTTTTCATCGAATAACAACATTCTGTCACGGTCGAAATTCCGCAGATTATTGGACAGTTCTCCCCGGCCCGGCAGATATGCATCCGAATAGACCGTGGTCATGAATTTATAATCGGGATACGGATAATAAAAACTGCGTTCTCCCACACCGCAGGCATCGAAGATCTTCTCCAGTTTTTTCCGGGAAAAAGTACGCACGACGCCGCCGTTCGGATAATTTTCAATTCCGGAAAACCAGTCTCCCAGGTGATCTTCCTTGCAGCCCGCAAAATATTTCAGTCCGTATTTGTTCTCAATAGCGATAACGATTCGGCCACCCGATGCCAGATGCTTTTGCAGAATTTTCAGAAAATCTTCATAAGGTGTGCTACCGCCTATGTAAGCCTGGCCGTACTCGAAGACACCAATGAGGCAGATATAGTCATAATCTGCGGGCAGATCCGGTTCCACATCCGTAAAATTGCCTATGTGGATCGTCACATTTTCACTTTCACTGTGCCGGTACGCATTGATCATACTGCGCTTTTTTGAGAGATCCACGCAGGTCACCGATCCGGCTTTCCGGGAAAGGGCTCCTGTAATGGCTCCGCAGCCGCTGCCTACTTCCAGCACTTTGTCCGTCTTTTTGATCGGAAGAAAATCCACGATATTTTCCCGCAGAGCCGACAGATGATACAGGATCGGCCAGCTTTTTCTCTCCGCGATGATCCGGTCATATTCCACGGTACTGTATTTTTTTACAATCTCCAGAATCTCGTCTTCCACACTGCCGTCACAATAATAATCCTCTCCGGGATACTTATCCAGATTCAGTGTTACTTTGCCGATGGTCTCTGTCATTCTTTATTTCTCCTCCGCATCCCACACTTTCGTGTTGGAATCCATGTCATAATAGCCTACGGTGTTTTTATCGGATACTACTGTAATATTCAGGGCATCATACAATCTGTGATAGACCTCAAAGGTATCCTGATTGTACCCCGTCACTCCCAGAGACAGCAGATATTCTCCGCCCTGCAGATTCATCTTCTGTGTAAAAGTCACATTTTTCACATCACCTGGTTCCACACTGTCTAAGAACGCCTTCTCGATCATGGTATTGGTACCGGTGATCTCCACACCGATAACATTTTTCACGGAAAATGCAAAAATCGGTGCCGGTATAGGATCCATAAACCGGACCTTCATATGGATGGTAAACATTGTCCCCTTCAGAATGGCATTGGTAGGCACACCCCTGTCATCCGTAATGTAAAATTCTTCGATCTGTGCCTGCTTTGTACCGTATTCCAGGGCATTGGGATTCTGTCCCTTCGCCTCCGCGGAAGCCTCAGCAGCATCTTTGGCTGCGCCATCCGCCTTTTTCGCAGCGGCTCTCTGCAGATCTTCATCATCTAAGAGATTCTCCGATTCCTCACCGGCATTTTCGGATTCATCGTACTGTCCCACCAATACCCGTTTATAAGTATCGATCATGGCCTTGGGGCTGCCTTCTCCCAGAATATTTCCCTGGTTCAGCAGATAGACACGGTCGCAATATTTACTGATACTGCTCAGATCGTGACTGACGAAAACGATCGTCTTGCCCATTTTCTTGAATTCTTCGAATTTATGATAACATTTTGCCTGGAAAAATACATCACCGACGCTCAGAGCCTCATCTACGATCAGGATCTCCGGCTCGATATTGATCGCCACTGCAAACGCCAGGCGGACAAACATACCGCTGGAATAGGTCTTTACCGGCTGATAGACATAATCTCCGATATCCGCAAAGCTTAAGATCTCCGGCAGTTTTGCCTCGATCTCTTTTTCGGAAAATCCCATCATGGTACCGTTCAGATAGACATTCTCGATACCGTTGTATTCCATATTGAAGCCGGCACCCAGCTCCAACAGAGCGGAGATACGCCCGTTGACCAGCACCCGTCCGGAAGTCGGATTCAATACTCCGGTGATGATCTTCAGGATGGTGGACTTACCGGAACCGTTGGTACCGATGATTCCCACGGTTTCCCCCTGATAGATCTTCATACTCACGCCTTTCAGGGCATAGTGGAGCTTATGTTTGGTCTTTTTACCGAATCCGAAAGCTTCCTTCAGACGGTCCGAAGGTTTATCATATAATTTATAGATTTTCTGGACATTATCAACTTCAATTGCCAGTTTTCTCTTATCCTGCATAATGTCTTAATCCTTTTCTTTCAGTGTTACACTGTCTTTATGGTACCACATGGCCAGAGAACGGTTGGCCTCATTGTCCGCATCCTCGGAGATTTCTCCCATGCACAAAAACCACGGGCGGAACTGATAGGCCGGCAACTGCACTTCTTTTTCCGGTCCGGACAGAATTGCCACCCGCTCCAGATATTCCTGATGGAAATTATAAGCCTCCCCGGTGTGCACATAATAATAGGCTCCGTAGGAAGAATAGTGACCCGCCTGATTAGGTGATACCTTAAACATCATAAGACACATCACACCGATGATCACATAATACCACCAGACCGCTGCCCCATTTCGTGCAGACAGCTTCTGTGCAGACTTATCCGTCCTTTTTTCCAGTATCTGTCTAAGCCAGCCGCACCAATAGATCTCATTTAAAAACAACAACATGAAATACGTGATTTTTACTGCATTCAGAGTTCTGGACAGTCCCGCATGTCCCAGGGAATACAGGCTCGGTGTATAGCCGGTCGCATACAGACAGAAGGACAAGGCGAGTACGATCCCCGGATAACGAAAACGGTAATCCGTGCTTTTCACTGCCTGCCAGATCATAGGTACCAACAATAACATCACCATCAGAACCACCGGTCCGGTATATTCCGGAATGTGTTTCACGGCTTCCAAAAATGATCTGCCGATGGACTCCAGCGGTCCGTAACCCCAGCCCACATAACTGCGGGCACGTACGGAATTTCCCGGAGCCGCCACATTCAGGCCGAAGCCTATGATATACACCAGTGTAGACGGCAGCAGCCACAGCCCCGTCCTGCGCCGTTCCACTACCACGCTGACCAGAAGGATGGTCAGAAGACACAATAATCCCTGCAATGCCGTGACGAAATTGCTTCCCGCCGTAATCATGGCAAGCAGAACCGATGCAGTGAATAACAGACCTTTCGCGGTTCTGCCCTCTGCTCTCTCCAGGCAGATGGCCACAGACAAAAACAAAAGTCCGAAACCATGCATTCCCACATAGTGGATCCCGCCGTTATACCAGTAGAAGCCGCTCTGCGCGGAATAGATAAACATAAATTCCGCTATAGTGATCACTGCCTGAATTGCCAGGCTGCTCCATTTCTCCATTCGGAAGACTTTCCGCAGGATCACGTGGGTAAACACCATGCTTCCCGCCAAAAGCAGTAACAGAATGAACACCGGTCCTAAGAAATAATACTGCTCTCCCCAGACAGCTGGCATCAGTGTCATGAAAAAAATAGAAGAATACGTTCCCTGCCATGCATACCACTGGGTTCTGGAACAATCCAGTGCACCGGAGATCGCCGCCCATTTCGACTGCTCCTGCTCTATGGCAGCTCTGGCAAATCTTCCAAAGTTATAGTCGTCATAATAAGGAACCGCATAAATCGTCAGTCGAAACAGTGGGATCAGTGCTAACAACAGCAGTCCGCAACAGCCCACTGCCAGCAGTACCCTGCCCGGCTTCCATAACAATATTTTTCTTAACTTTTCAAGAGCACCCTTCAATTACTTTCACCCTTTCTGTTTCCCCCACAACAGTTCCGTAATGCAGTACCTCCCCACAAGGTTCTTCATTTATAAAAGCTTTTTGCCATGCTCTGTTTATTTTTACAATATGTTTTCTCCGTTCCTCGAGTTCTCGGAATGGTAACAGTCCTTCGTATTACAATACATCTGCGAAATGCACTTTCAGTCTCTTAAAGATCACAGCACCCAGTCCGAACAATACCACCGTCACGATCCAGAAATACATCGTGGAGAAGAAATCCCGGAAAAACCATTCTTTCTCGTAGATCGCACTGCGGTAGCCATTCACGATATAGACCAGCGGATTCAGCTTCAGGATCATGATCCACTCCGGAGACAGCGCGTCCAGATTCCATAAGATCGGAGTGGCCCACATGCCGATCTGCAATCCGATGCTGATGATCTGGGACAGATCCCGGAAAAACACCACTACCGCACACGTGGTGTAGCTGAGTGCCAGCACAAATATAAACAGGCAAAAACTGTAATAAATGATCTGTATAGTGTAGATTGTGGGGTAATAGCCGTAAATAGCCGCTACGATCAACAGGAGACACACGAAAAATACATGGATAAAAGTAGCCGCAATAATCTTGATGATCGGCAGGATGCTGATCTTAAATACTACTTTTTTCACCAGATAGTTGTACTCTAAGAGTGCATTGGTGCCGTTGTTCAGTGCCTCACTGAAGTAGAACCAAGGCACCAGTCCCGCTGTCAGGAAAAGTACAAAAGGCACTTCCACGCCCTCCCGCAGGGGTGTGCTGGTATTTCCCATGATCTTGTCGAAGACGATGTAATACATCGCCACGGTTACCACCGGCTGTGCCATCGCCCAGACCGCGCCCAGGTAAGAACCCGCATATCTCTTTTTAAAATCGTTTTTCGCCAGCTTCCAGATCAGATGTCTATTCTGGAATAACTCTACCGGCAGTCCGGTAAATTTATCGTACCAGTGGATAAACGCAAAGCATGCCGCCGCAATGACAACGCAGGAGATGATCTTTTTCGCCAGCTCCTGACTCTGATCCACAGCAGGTCCCGGATTCTTATGGAACACGATGAGCAGAGCCATGATCACTGCCGCTGTCACGAACAGGGCAATACCTGTTTTCTTACTGATTTTCACACTTTTTTTCATGCTCTTTTTCCTTCATGTACTGTTCCAGAGTGCCCCACTTGGTATCCTTCTCGGATAATGTCAGTTCCATACCTTCGGGGATGGGCCATTCCACACCGATATCCGGCGTGTTATATGCAATACCGCCCTCATCATCCGGATGATAAAAATCGGTACATTTGTAGCAGAACTCTGCGTAATCGGACAGTACCAGAAATCCATGCGCGAAATTTTTCGGAATAAAGAACTGCTTCTTGTTCTCCTCAGACAAAAGTACACCATACCACTGCCCGAAAGTCTTGGAGCCTTCCCGCAGATCCACAGCCACATCATAGACTTCTCCGCGGATCACACGTACCAGCTTGTCCTGCGGAAAATGCTTCTGAAAATGAAGTCCTCTGAGAACTCCTTTTTTAGAAGCAGACTGATTATCCTGTACAAACACTTCCGGGATTCCCGCTGCTTTAAGATCATTGTAATTATAAGTCTCCATGAAATACCCTCTGGCATCACCGAATACCGTGGGGGTAATGATCTTCAATCCTTCGATTTCACATGTTTCTACTGTTATCTTGCCCATTTATTTCATCCTCACTCTTTATTATTTTCATTCATAGGTGATATTCATATCGACTCTGCCTTCGATACCGTCCACTTTTCCCTTGGAGGTATACTGCCAGGTCTTGTAATATCCCTGATATAACGGCACACTGCGGTACTCCGCAAGCCAGATATGATAGTTCTCCAGTCTGGCGGTCTGCAGATTATTGTTGTACCAGTTGCGGCTGGCATAGACGCCTGCTGTATATCCGGCATTTTCTACCGTCCGGCAAAAAGCCTCACATACCAGGGTTCTGGTCTCCGCATCCAGTCCGTCCGCCCGGCCGTTTCCTCCGGCACCCTCCGTATCAATAAATACAGGATAGCTCAGTTGGAAATCACGGATCAGCTCCAGCACGGCAGAAGCCTCTTCCACCGCCTCTTTCTCATCTGTAGCCTGGGTAAAAAAGTACACGCCCACCGGAATCCCAGCGGCTGTTGCACCTTTCATGTTGGCGACAAACTGTGGATCCTCCACCAGACTTCCCGTAACCGAACCGCGGTAGCCCGCACGAACGATGGCAAACTGCACTCCGGCATTTTTCACCTTATCCCAGTCGATAGTGCCGTTCCACTTGGACACATCGATGCCGACCTTCGCATTGCCGGATGTAGTCTGCAGCTTTTGGATCTCGGTCTTGTCCGCATCTGCCAAAGCTCCTGCCACAGCACTGTCCTCGGCATCCGCATCGACTTCATCCTCTGTCTTGATCAACAGAGAAATATCATCAATGGCCAGATATTCCACTTTTTCTTTTACATGCACTTTGGTCTCGGTGATGGGAACTTTATATCCTTCGATGGGTAACAGTTCCATATAATAATCGCCGGAATCCAGATCAGCAATGTAGATCACGCCGTCCTGATCCAGATCCTTGTAATCTCCCAGACCGTCCACCCGGACATAGAAACTCTCTCCGGTCACCGGTACACCTTCATTGTCCACGATCTGGATACGCAGATCCTTTTCCACGGAAGTCGCCACCAGTGACAGGCGGTGGCTGTTATCTTTCGCCGCCTCCAGGATCGGATTCACATCCGGATCAAAAAACGTATTATCTTTTAAAAAGGCTTTCAGGTCGTTGCCGATCCTGCCATCCGCTTCCGCGGTGTCCGTCTCCCCGGTGCCTTCCGGCACGGGATCCACTGCTTCGCCGTCACCTGCATTCTGCGCTCCGGACACCTCCGTGTTCTGGCCGGATGTGGGGGACAGTTGTTCCCTGTTCACATACATTACCGCCAGTGCCACCAGCAGGATCACCGCCATGGAGGCCAGGATCCCCATTTTCCGCAGCTTAGAGTCCATTTGCTACCTCTACCAGATATTTACCGTAATTCGTCTTCAGCAGCGGCTCTGCCAGTGCCAGCAGCTGCTCTTTATCAATAAATCCACGTTTGAAAGCGATCTCCTCGATACAGGAAATATACAATCCCTGTCTCTTCTGGAACGCTGCCACGAAATCTGCCGCATCCAGAAGTGCATCGTGATTGCCGGTATCCAGCCATGCGAATCCACGACCCAGAGTCTCTACCTGCAGGGTTCCTCTGTTCAGGTACTCGTTATTAATACTGGTGATCTCGATCTCACCTCTTGCGGAGGGCTTTACGTTCTTCGCAATCTCCACTACATCGTTATCATAGAAATACAGTCCGGGAACTGCATAATTGCTCTTGGGATGCTCCGGCTTCTCCTCGATAGAAAGTGCCTTGCCGTTCTCATCGAACTCCACTACGCCGTATTCTCTGGGATCGCGCACATAATAACCGAAGATGGTCGCGCCTTTTTCTCTGGCGGCTACTTTACGAAGCACTGCCGAAAAGCTCTGCCCGTAGAAAATATTATCTCCCAGTACCAGTGCCACTCTGTCGTTACCGATGAATTCCGCTCCGATGATAAAAGCATCCGCGAGGCCACGGGGTTTGTCCTGCACCGCATACTCGAGACGCATGCCCAACTGACTGCCGTCTCCCAATAACTCTTTGAATACCGGAAGATCTCTCGGGGTGGAAATGATCAGCACCTCTCTGATATCTGCCAGCATCAGGGTTGACAGGGGATAATAGATCATCGGTTTATCGTACACCGGCATGATCTGCTTGGATATTGCTTTTGTCAGGGGATAAAGTCTGGTTCCGGAACCTCCCGCCAGTATAATTCCTTTCATAAAAACCTCCTTAAAATACTTGTTTTTTAACACACCGAATGGGAACGACGTTCATCGTTCCCATTTGACAGGTATTCTTTACTTTTCTTCATACATTTCATTGTAGTATTTCTGGTAATCGCCACTGGTCACATTGTTCATCCAGTCTTCATGCTCGAAATACCAGGCGATGGTCTTGCGGATGCCTTCCTTGAACATGGTCTCGGGATACCAGCCGATCTCTGCCTTGATCTTATCCGGCGCTATGGCATATCTTCTGTCATGTCCCTTACGGTCTTCCACGTAAGTGATCAGATCGTTGTTGATATGTGCCTTGCGGGGATCGGAATCGGGAAGCATCTCCTGTAAAGTCTCGATGATAATATGGATGATCTCGATGTTCTGCTTCTCGTTGTGTCCGCCGATATTGTAAGTCTGGAACAGTCTTCCCTGCTCCTGTACCATGTCGATGGCCTTCGCATGATCCTCTACATACAGCCAGTCGCGGACATTTTTGCCGTCTCCGTATACCGGAAGCTTCTTGCCGTGAAGGGCATTGTTGATGATCAGAGGGATCAGCTTCTCGGGGAACTGGAAAGGGCCGTAATTGTTGGAGCAGTTGGTGATATTGGCAGGGAAATGATAGGTATCCATGTATGCCTTCACCAGCATGTCCGAGCTTGCCTTACTTGCAGAGTAAGGACTGTGGGGATCGTAAGGCGTGGTCTCATAGAAGAAAGCATTGTCATCATCGGGAAGAGATCCGTAGACCTCATCCGTAGATACATGCAGGAACTTTTTGCCCTCCTTGAAGCTGCCGTCCGGAAGCTCCCAGGCTGCCTTGGCACAGTTTAACATCACTGCGGTACCCAGCACGTTGGTCTGTACGAAGATCTCCGGGTTACGGATACTTCTGTCTACATGGCTTTCGGCTGCGAAATGTACCACGCGGTCAATATCGTTCTCCGCGAAAATTTTGCTGATGGCTTCCTTGTCGCAGATATTTGCCTTCACGAAAGTGTATTTGTCACGCTTCTCCACATCCTTGAGATTCTCCAGGTTTCCCGCATAGGTCAGGGCATCCACATTAATGATACGGATCTCGTTATCGTATTTTTTGAACATGTAATGAATGTAGTTGGAACCGATAAAGCCGGCACCGCCTGTTACCAGATAAGTTCTCATTTTCTCTCCGTTCTGCGCAGGTGTGCGCATTTTGCTATAGATAGTGATATTCTACCATAAAAGGAACCGGATATCAACACGGCTTCTCCGCACTTCGTGCTCTCGAACCCGTGACACCCATTCGCATTCCGGACTATCGTCCTACTTGCTCATGTGTGTTTGATTTGCTAATAAAGCACCAGAACCGCCTGCGAGCAGTCGGTCTTGGCTTTATTGCAAATCTTAATATCCCAGGTAGCTGATATTTAAATCGACTTTGCCGCTGATACCGCTGACTTTTCCGTCGGATCTGTACTGCCACAGATCATATCTGCCGGTATAGGTCGGGGTCTTGGCATACTGTGCCAGCCAGATCTTATAACCGCTCAGAGCACCTGCATCCATCTTGGATGTCAGCCATGTTTTGTTGGCATAGACACCGGGAGTATATCCCGCATTCTTGATTGTGTTGCAGAATGCCTTGCAGACTGCGGTTCTGGTAGCGGAATCGATGGCATCGCCTCTTCCGCCGCTGCCTTCCACATCCAGGAATACCGGATAAGAAATCTTATATCCGCTGATGCGGTCCAGTACCATGGATGCTTCCTGTACTGCTTCTACCTCATCCACTGCCTGTGTGAAGAAGTATACACCTACCTTAAGACCAGCTGCCGTAGCTCCCTTGATATTGGTCTTGAACTTGGGATCCTCGATCAATGCTCCCTGGGATGATCCACGGTATCCCACACGAATGATCACATAATTCACTCCGGAATTCTTAACCGCATTCCAGTCAATGCTGCCGTTCCACTTGGACACATCAATGCCCATAGTACCTGATCCCACTACCAGGGAACCGTCACTTGCGAAGTTATATTTTGCACCCTGGATGACCTGCTCACCGGTCACCTTGCTGCCGTCTGCCTTGAAGAAATATACCTTACCGTCTAACGTCTGCCAGCCGGTATATCTGGCCTCCTCCATGAGGAAAAACTTTGTGGCAGTGTAATAATCCGCATAAGCTGCCGCCCGGTATTGGTTGTCACCGATGGATACATACAGCTGTCTGCCGCTGGTATCCTTTAACGGTGTTTTGGTATCCTCTCTGGGATTCACATCGCCCGCTACCGTAACTGTAAAGGTGGCTTTTGCTTCCGCGCTGCCCTCCTTATATGTGACAGTGATGGTTGCGGTTCCTTTTTTCACACCGGTAACAGTGATCGTTTTGCCACTTACAGCTACCGTGGCAATATTCTTATCTCCGGAATCTGCCGTTATGGTTCCGCTTCCGCTGACAGAGGCTGTTACAGCAGCCGTAGATTTCGGATAAACGGTTACAGCTGTCTTATCCAAAGTGATCTTGATTCCACCCGTGACCTTCACTGCCAGATCCAGTGTCTTAATCTCAGTTCCCATCGTTACGGTGACTGTGATCTTCGCATCACCGGCTGCTACACCTTTCACTGTGATCTTACCGTTTGCATCTACCGCCGCGGTGGCTGCTTTATCATTGGAGTTTGCAGTAATCTTATAAGTTGCACCTGTGAAATTTGTAACTTTAACCTGTGCTGTTGCTTCTTTTCCTGCTTCTACGTTCAGGGATGCCGGTTCCAAAACAGCGGTCGGCTTTTTGGCTTCCGTAACGGTAACTTCCCAGGTATAGGTCTTCTGCGTGCTTCCTACCTGTGCATTTGCTGTCGGAAGGATGCCGCCTCCCATGGACTGCGCAGCCGCCTGCGACTCACCTGAGGAGCCACCTTCCCCTGTTCCTCCTGTAGGTGTACCGGGCGTTTCTGCCGGAGCCGGTGTTGTCGGGGTCGTCTCCGGTGTTGTTGGGGTCGTCTCCGGTGTTATTGGGGTTGTCTCCAGTGTCGGTGTAGGCGTCGGTGTAGGTGTAGGCGTCGGTGTAGGTGTAGGCGTCGGCGTAGGAGTCGGTGTAGCACTGCCAGCCTCCGTATACGTACATGTGATCGTTACAGGTCCACCTGCCTTCACGCCGGTAATCACACCATTATTTACACTGGCAACCCCTGCATTATCGCTGCTCCAGCTAACAACCGTGGCTCCTGCCGGCGGATTCAGCTGCTTGGTCTCTCCTACCGTGATACTGATCTTTTCATTTGCTATGCGCAGGAATCTTCCGCTGTAAGCCGTCTGTTTTTCCGGATTTACCACGGTATCCTTTGACACCTCTCTATAGCTAGGCGGTAACTTCTTACTTTCTACCCACTGCACGGTATCTTCCAGAATAGACTCCACCACAGTATCATTTTTCATGGTGTCCTCTTTTGCCGCATTGACCTCGGATTCCTTCTTGATCTCGTTTGCCACATCGACCTTTTTATAAGCGATATCCTTTCTAACTTCTACCTTCTGGGTACCGGTAGGCAGTGTGTAATCCTTATATTTTTCATCGGTCAGGGTATTTACCGCTACCGTATAGTTGCCGGGGGTAATGCCCTTCTTGTAGATAATACCGTCCATGTCATCATCGGTCCAGGTATCAGATTTACCTTTGGGATCCGTGATCGTCACGCTGAAAGGTACATTGGAGATCAGTTTACCGCTCTTTTTATTGGTAAATTTGATCTTTAGATCCTTCTGCACGGAGACCAGTTCCAGTTCAACGGTACCACCGTTGGTATACTCGGCCTCATCATATTCTTTTTGTTCCTCATTCTCATCATCGACTGCATTGGCTGCTGCGATCTTCGCAAGCTTTGCATCTGCCACTGCCAGCATACCCTGCTCACCGATCATCTGGATGCCGTCCAGTTGGCTGCCCACACTGACGAACTCCGATACCTGATGATCCACCATACGTGCGCTGGCATATACACTGCCTGTCACAATGGCCAAGATCAGCACTGCCACACCGGTTGCCGTCATAATGCGGTCCATGGTGCTCATGTTCAGGAATTTGGTCCAGATAGCAGCTATTTTATTGCCACCCTGCTTTTTACTCTTTTTCCGTTTACCGCCACGAGCAGGTGCCATATCATCGTCGGCATAGTACTCTTCATCGCCGGCGTAATATTCTTCGCTGTCCTCGTCTCCGATATACTCCTCATCGTCGGCGTAGTACTCTTCGCCGTCCTCTTCTCCGGTGTACTCCTCGTCGTCGGCATAGTACTCTCCGCCGTCCTCTTCTCCGGTGTACTCCTCATCGTCGGCGTAGTACTCTCCGCCGTCCTCTTCTCCGATATACTCTTCATCGGTGTACTCCTCGTCGTCGGCATAGTACTCTTCGCCGTCCTGCTCTTCATCGGTGTACTCCTCGTCGTCGGCATAGTACTCTTCGCCGTCCTCGTCTCCGATATACTCCTCGTCGTCGGCATAGTACTCTTCGCCGTCCTGCTCTTCATCCCAATCGTAACCATCCTGTACGTCTTCTTCCCAGTTACGGTCCGGACGTTTTGTATGGTTAAATAATTTTTTCATTTTATCTATCCCTTCTGCTCATAATTCTTCAATGTACTTCAGTGTAACAATTCCGTAACATTATAACATTCTATTTCCGCCGCTTCAAGCTGTTCGTCCATTTCTTCAGAATTTCTTAAATCTTTCTAATATTGTGGACTTTCTTTCCGTATAATAGTAAAATCAGAATAACTCTTTTTACCACTTAAAAACAGATACTTGAAACGGAGAGATGGAATGAAACGAGACGAACACGTGAATGACATACCTGATATTGAGATTGTAGACCTGGAAAATGAAACTGTGCAAGACACAGATTTTGGAAAATCCGATATTTCCGATGATTTCGAAGGAAATCCGGATGATGAATATGAAGAAAATGACCGGGAAGAGGAGGAAGAGGAACATCCCGCTCCTAAGGGCATCCGGCGTTTTCTGAATCTTCATGTCCTTTTTGCCCTGGTATTGCTTGTGGTGGTAGGCCTGCTGGGTTATCGCATTACGCATTGGGGACAGCGGGTAAGCCAGTCGGATATTTTCAAGGACGGACAGGGATCCTATGATGACAGCTGGGATTCTATCCTCCCCCTGACCGATGAGAACGGTAAAATGATAGTAAACGATGCTTCTAATATTGTCGTGTTCGGAAATGCACCCTTTGCCGATGACCGCGGTTCTTCCGACAATCTGGCCAGCCTGATTGCCAAGGAGACCGGTGCTACCGTATACAACTGTTCCATCAGTGGAAGTTATCTGGCCGCGCAACACACCAATTTTGATCCCACCCTTGCCCCTATGGATGCTTACTGTCTGTATTGGCTGGTGAATCTGGCCGCCGGAGTTCCCCTGGACGGCTATTACAATGATGCTGCAGAAGCTTTGGGTGACAAGACTCCACCCGAAGCGGAAGAAGTCGTAAACACTCTGAAAACTTTGGATTTCAACACCATTGATACCGTGGCGATCATGTATGATGCCACCGATTATCTGATGGGAAATGCTATGTATAATGATGACAATCCTACGGATCCTACGCAGTTCACCGGCAATCTGGAGGCAAGCCTCGAAGTCCTGCAGCGTCTGTATCCGCAGATCCGTATTATTGTAATGTCTCCTACTTACGCATATGCAATAGATGAGGATGGCAATTATGTAAGTTCGGATATCTATATTTATAATGGTCGCGATGTTTTATCCACTTATGTGATCAAAGAATGTTATTCCTCCAACCTTCACAGTGTTTCCTTTATGGATAACCTGTACGGAAGTATTACAGAAGATAATGCCAAGGAATACCTGACCGATAACCTGCACCTGAACGTAAAAGGACGAAAGCTCATCGCCAAACGTTTTGAGTACTTCCTGAACTACTATTCCAAGGGTTACGCTTCACAGGAATAATAAATAGAATCGTTGATCGCATACTTCTGCCACCCGGATGACAATGATATGCTCCTGTCAAATAGACAGCGGGCATATCAATGCCCGGGTGGTATTTTTTTGTTTTTGGTATTTTGGGCTTTTTTGGCTTTTGGTATTTTTGCTTTGATGTTCCGGTCTTTACCGCCTGAAATTCATTTTGTGCTGTAGAAGCAGTAAATTTGAAGTGATTTTCTTTTGCAATAACTGATAATTACTGCCGGAATGGAAGCATCCTATGTCGAAGCCGTAATTTTTAGAGCGTTTTCATAGATTCTTCCATAAAAATACTGCCTGGATTTCTAAAAACACTTTCCTGACGGTAATATACTTGTCTTACTAACTTGAGAATTACGAAAGCAGAGCAGAGCACAGGCATAGTGAGGACAGCGATGGGCGCTTGCGCACAAATCGCTGTCTTATTCGTTATGCGGGGCGTAATCATCAATTATGGTCAATAAAGCCCCGATAGTT
>ERZ827512.924-NODE-924-length-32938-cov-8.028769_pt1 | contig 32938 bp, 34 predicted proteins | sample MGYA00519916_ERZ827512 | MGnify/ENA primary metagenome ERZ827512 (study PRJEB31778, sample SAMEA3449335) | human gut metagenome | biome: human gut; feature: human-associated habitat; material: faeces | place: United Kingdom | collected 2010/2012 ... | reverse complement strand
TTATTTTAAATTGTATATCTGTTCTTTCCATAAAACTTTTCACACTACCTTTACAATAACTATTTAAGTTTATTTTCTATATACCATTTTGCAAAATCATCTTTATAAAATCTAATCATCATCTTTACATATAATTTCTTCAAAATAAGGATTAGCATCAAATACTCCTTTATTATATAATTCTTTAATTCTTTCTCTATTAGCCCACATACAATCACAAACTTCTTCTTTTTGCAACTTTATATCATTTAAGCTAGCATTACTTTCAAACAACCAAACATCAATAATATCATTACGTCCTTTAAAATATCTTTTTTCACTACCTATTAACTTACCTTTTAATTTATCTAAGTCAACATTCAACTCTTCTTTAGCTTCCCTAATCGCTGCATCAATTGATTCTTCCCCAAACAGAACAGAACCTCCAGTAGTCTCCACATTAAAGGATGAGTTTTATTTTTAAATCTTCTGCTTATCAAAAATTCATTATTCTTATTTTTAATCCAGACATTTACTACTAAATGAAACTCATTATCATTTAATATTAAACCTCTAACAGATATTTTATTTAGTTTTATTCTATTTTCATCATATAAATCCCAATATTCCATTAATACTTCTGCTGTAGACCATTTCATTTTTTATTTTACCAAATTTTTAAGTTTATTAAAATATGCCACAGCTTCTTCCATTTCAATTGATGAAAAATATTTTATGCTTATTATTCACTTATATTTGACTTAACTTTTTTTAATACATTGTTTTTCTTTTCTAATGATTTTAATGGTAAAGATAATTCACCGTCATAATTTATAACTAAATCATGCATTGCTCTTGTAGTTGCAACATATAAAAGTTTCATATCTATATTTGTTGAAGAATAATCCTTATCGTTCGCATTATAAATAATTACAGCATCAAACTCTAGTCCTTTTGATAAATATGATGGCATAATACACAAGCCTCCATTATACTGTTCATTATTTTCGGTAATTTCAGATATATTTAATCCCATTTTTTTTAATTTATTATATATATTATGTGTCTCTTTATCATCTTTGCAAATGATTGCAACAGATTGATAATCTTTATCTAACAATGTTTTAATTTGCAGAATAATATTTTGACATGAAATATCATTACTTAATAATAATTCATCACCAGTTCTTGCTATACATTCAGCAGAGGCTTGACTCATTTGGTTCAAAATTAAATTTGAGACATTAGAAATATTAACCGTTGTACGATAGCTTTTATTTAATTCTAACTTATTAGCTTTAGAATCGAATATACGACTATTTAATTCATCCCAATTATGAATTGATTGATAATTATAAATAGATTGATTTACATCACCAAACACATTAAACTTTGCTTTAGGAAACAATTTCTTTAACATATAGTATTCTGCCAAGCTTAAATCTTGTGCCTCATCTATAACTAAATATGAGTACTCTTTAAAGTCTTTTACTCCATTTATCATATAATTAATTAATAATAAAGGAGCTAAATCTTCAAATCTAATTTGTTTTTTAGAAAGATTTAAATTGGTATATTCTTGTAATCTTTTAATATCAAACATTTTATCAGAATAAATTGTATCTAAATTTTCTATAAATGTCTGATATAAAACTAAAGGATTTACCTTCAAAAACTTAAAATATTCCTTAATAATAGTTGGACAACCCTTCTTTATTTCTGTTTGAGCTTTATTAACTTTCTCTAAAATTTCTTTTCTTTTGGGATCATCTTGAGACAAATTTAAAATCTCATCTCTATATTTTAACCATATACTATGAGATAAATTCTCTGAATTATTTTTAATTTTTTTTGTTAATCTCTTAATAAATTCATTAGCCTTTTCCTTATAACTTTTATCATTTCCAAATATATTATTATTAAAATTAAATTTTATATCTTCTGCTCTACAAAGCTTAATGCCTTCATATGCAATATCATCTTTAAAATGAGAATCAATATATAAATTAATATAATCTTCAATTAACTTTAAAAATTCAATTGAAGATTTAAAGGCTATTATATTTTCATCTATATCCCCCTTTAGTATTCCTTGTAAAGTCTTATTCATGCTTTCCACTTTAATTTTAGATGCTCCTATATTTTTTAAAGCTATCTCATCAAATGTAAATTGGGAAACATTTTTTATATCTAAATCAGGCAAAAGATCAGATACATAATTTAAGAAATACTTATTAGGACCTATTATCATAAAATCAGATTCATTAATATTTTTAGCTCCATTATATAGTAAATATGCTATTCTATGCAAAGCAACTGTAGTTTTTCCACTTCCTGCTGTTCCTTGAACAATATAATCACTCTTTAACGGACTTCTTATTATATGATTTTGTTCTTTTTGAATTGTAGCAATAATAGATTTTAAACGTGCATCTGCGTTTTCAGTTAAATATTTTAATAAAATACTATCATTAGATAAAGTATCTTGCTCTTCTACATCCTGTAATTCTCCATTTTTTATTATTATTTGTCTTTTTTTCAATATTTCACCAGAATTTTTAACTCCATTAGTACCAATATATTCTGCTTTACCAATATTATAATCATAATACATTGAACATACTGGACTTCTCCAATCATATGCAATAACATTAGCATTTTCATCCAATATTGCTTTCTTCCCTAAATATATATCAGTAGTTTCATTATTATTATCTTTAAATTGAAACATTCCAAAATAAGGGTTACCTAATACTGACTTAAGATTATTTATTTCCGTAGCATATAAAGACATCAACCCCTGCCTAATAAATTGTGTACCTCTTTGTCCTTCTTTAAAACCAATAATTGTATGCTCTTGATTATTAAAATTTTTTTCAGCTTTTTTAATTTGTCTATTTATTATATCTATTACATTATTTAATCTGTTTTTTTCATACATAAATATTTCTTCTTTTGTCATTTTCCGTCTCCCCTCTAACCTATGGATTGTTTAATCAAATATTTAATACATTAATTAAATCTGTTAGAACCTCCATTGATTTAACATCTTCTTCATCACAATTACCATAATATAAAACATTCCAACCGTATTTTTTTGGCATATAATAGTCACTTTTTAAGGTATCACCAATATGTAATATTTCATTTGGTTTAACTTTCATAACTTTCTCTATATATTTGTAACTTTCTTCATCATCTTTTGTATATCCAATATCATAAGAATAAAAAATATTATCAATATAATCTAAGACTTCGTTTATTGCATCATTATTTAATAAACAACAACTATTAGAAAACAATATAACTTTATATCCTTTTGATTTTAAATACTTAATAAGTGAAATATCCTCTGATAAAATAACTTGTTTTTTACTTTCGTTAAAAAATTTATTATAAAAAAAATCAATTATTATTTTATTGGATTTAATTCCTAATTTATTACAAAAATTGTTAATAAGTTCATTAAAATTACCTTTTGTCTTTTGAAATACATCCTTATAAGCAACTCTAATATTCTCATAAGGCAAATTTAATAGTTTTGTTAATTCCTTTAATCCATACTGATTTTGACTGACAAGGTCTTCATTTTTTAATAAAGTACCTCCAATATCAAAAGATACAACCTTAATCATCATATTCCTCTTTAGCCAAATTTATTACATTAGTAATAAACTCATTTTTTCCTTTAGTATATTTAGGCCTTTCATTTGCATATTTAGAAGCAAGTTCTTGTTTTAAATCACAATACTTTTTTATATATTCTTGATGCTCTAATAAATATCTTTTAAAATAAATTTGATTATAATATGTATTACTACTGGGTTCTACAAAATGAACATAGTGACTTCTTGCTTCTTCAGGGCCTTTTGCAAAAAAGTATCTATCTTCAACTCCTTGATGCCCTCTATTTTCATAATCATAAGGACTTAATTCTTTTTCAATTTCTTGGATCTCATCAAAATCATTTATTACAATTAAAATATCTATAACTGGTTTTGCTTTTAATCCTGGAATGGATGTACTTCCAATATGATAAATTTCTTTAATTTTCTCTCCTAAAACATTCTTTAATAGTTTTTCTTCCTTTTTGTACTCTTCTTGCCAATCTTCATTATAATCAACTAATTCAACAATTCCTCTTTTTAATGACATAAAAACGCCTCCTTCAATATTTATCATTATATCATAATCTCTTTTTTAAGACCAAACTATCATATATTTTTTCTAGTTTTTCCGAATCTATTTCTAGTCCAATACAGTCACTAGCAGGATCATGAAAATCAGATCCAAATGTTTCTAATAAATTAAACTTTTTAGCAATATATTGATAATATTTGGTTTGATTTAATTTCATTTTAGAGTTAATAACTTCTATACCAAATAAGCCATAATCTTTTAATTTACTTATATACCTTTGAAGTTCTTCATTATCATTTGTTATTGTATTTGGATGAGCAAGAACAGTTCTTCCTCCACATAATCCAACTAACTCTATTATTTCTTTAGGATTAAGTTTTATATTTGATATATAATATTTCTGACCCTTTCCAATTAATTTATTATATGTATCTACAATACTGCTAGAATATCCCATATGCATTAAATATTTAACAAGCTTCCTTTTATCTAATATATTGCAATCTAGTTTTATTTTATATAAATATTCTTTTAATTTCTCTACCGAAACATCAAAACCATCGTTTCTTAATTTTTCAATAACTTCTAAACATATCACTTCATTTAGTTTTCTTAATTCTGTCATTTTTTTATCAAGTTTTTCAAAATCAGTAATTCCATATCCAAGCAAATGCAGATTTGATACAGACGTATTAAACTCAATTCCTGAAATAATATTTATATCATACTTTTTTTCAAGTTGTTCAAAGTTACTTGATAACTCATGATCAGTTATTGCAATAACTTTACATTCATTTTGTTTTGCTAAAGCAACAACATCTTCAGGATTCATTAACCCATCTGATAAACTGGTATGTAAATGCAAATCTACTTTATTCACAGTAATCACCCCTAAAATCAGCGTATTATTTTCTCAAATTCTTTGGAATCTATCATGAAGAAATCCATATTTTTATAAAATTGCAATGAAGCATCATGACTATCAGAACCCTTTATTTCTATTAATTTATTTTCATTCAATATTTTATAGAAACTTTCAATATTCCTATAATCATTTCTGATATTTAATTCTAGCCCTTTTATATTCTTTTTACTCTTTACTATTTTATCAACTACAATCAAACTTTTTTCAGTAGGATGGGCAAAATATATATCATATTTATTATTAATTTCCTCTATTTTTAATTGTCCATAAGAATTTACTGATAAACTTCCACAAGCTGGTTCAGGCCACCAATCATCATCAACTTCTCTTACAGCTAACATAGACAACAGAAATCTAGCATTATATTTATTGTTATCGTTTATAGAATATTTTTCTTTTAACTTTGCATACCTTTTTGCTTTATAGTTTTTCCTATCTTCAAAGCAGTCTTCTTTATTGTATTTTTCTAACTTATCCAAAATATTAAATGTCGTAATTCCTTTTTTCTTAAATTTTTCAATTAAATATAAACACAGCGTGTCATACTCAGGAATATATTCGTTTTTCATAAGATATTTCTTATACTCATTATAAGATAAATATATGTTATTATTTTTTATTAATTCTTGAATTGCTAAATTCTGTTTTAATCTTTCAAATTGTTTCTTGCTTCTATTAAACATTGCTTCATAATTATTTAAAACGTCTTTTTGAATAATTTGATCTTTTGGATTAATAAATAGTTGTAGCAAATGGCATTGATTACCATATTCCTTATTATCTATTGTAAATTCTATTCCTGGTATTACTAATGGATAAGTAAGAGTTTTTGAAACAATGTTATATAATTCATCATATACATCTATTGAATCATGATCTGTAATTGCAATGACATCAAAACGTTTTTCCTTCGTTGTTTGTAAAATTTGATTTAAATTTTGTTTACCATCTGCACTATAATTAGAATGAATATGTAAATCAATAAATAGTTTATCTTTTTTCGAACATAACTTTTTTATCTCATCTTTAACTAAGTTATTATAGTTTTCCCAAAATTCATAATTATTCATATTTTACCCCTCTTCAAACCTTAATACTTTTATTTTTTCTAAATAAGTATTACATTTTTCTTCTACATCTAAAACTGATAATCCATTATATTTTGTAGTGTTTTCCAAATTTCCACATATAGATATTTGATCATCATATCCTAAAATTTCACACTCAACATTTCTTTCATACAATAAAGACTTAATAATCCTTGGATAACCCGCAAATAAATAAACTATAGGTACATTCTTATAAAAATAATTACAAAACTCCGAATCTGATAACCCTTTTTTACTATTCTTATCAAGTAATTTAGGATTTGTTACATAAATAACTTTTATATTTGGATTATCTGTTTTTAAAGTTTCATAAACTTTAAAAATTATATCTAACATATAATCACCAGTAGCGCAAAGAATCAAACGTGGATTCCTACATTCTATTAGAGTTTCAATCGAAATATTAGAACTTTCATATTCTTGATACATTTTATTGTGCCTTTTAGATGTTACAATTACATTTATTTGATTTTTTGAGTATAAAGCTTTTTCTGCACATTTCACAAGACTACTACCATCCTTTGGATATAATACAGAGTAAAAAGTATCATCCCTTACTAATAAAGAATTAACAAACTCTGGATTTTGATGAGAATAAGTATTTTCCCAACAAGTTGAAGTCAAAAGATAATTCATAGAAAATGTACTATCATAATTATTTAACTGATATTTCTGCCTTAAATATTTATAATATTGTGCTATCATACTCGTAATTATAGGCATAAAACCTTCATAACTTACATATAATCCATTATTTCCAGCTTGAATATAGCCTTGATATAATGCTTGTAATACATTTTCATTTAATAACTCGATAGTATTAAAACTTAATGATCCTAATTTGTTAGAAAAAATCTCATCAGGAGAAAATATTTTAAAATCATTGTTACCCATAAATGCTGAAAGAAAAACTTCTAAATTTTTGATACCACCATAATCATAATCATTATTACCCATGTTTATTTTCTTAACCATTAGTTCCTTATCTTTTTTTGATATAGTTTTAAATTTGGCATATTTTGAATTTATTTCATCCTTTTCATTAAAAATTTCAGTTTTATAATATTTCAAAAATGTTTTAATTATGTTAATTTTTTCTTTAGAATCATATTCTTGCAATGGATTCTTATGTACACTTAGAAGATTTTCAAAATTAATACTATTAGCTTTAGGCAAAGTATATCCTTTACTAGAACGAAAAATAATTAATGGACTTTCTTGAAATAAAGTATTCGATAAAACTTTTTGCATATTCTCTATTGTAGAAAATATATCTTTTTCTGCTGAAGCATCAATAACATAAACTTGATAACCTAATGAGGAATAATATGTAATTAACTCATCATTATTAAAATTTGACAGAAAAGAAGGTGAGCCCATTTTTAATCCATTTAAATTAATAATTGGAAGAACTTTGCTTTTTGTATTCAATAGTTTATTTAACTGCCATGCCGAACATAGTGTACCCGTTTCTGCTTCACCATCACCTATTATACATGGAATTATATCTTCACCAGTATTTAGCGCATATCCATAAGCAACTCCCAAAGAATATCCCAATTCCCCTCCATCATATATAGTTTCAGGATACTGTGGATTAATTTCACTTCTTATAACTGCTCCAAAATCCTTAATTAAATTATTTAAGCCTTTTTTATTAGTAGAATAATTTTTATAATATTTTTCTAATGTTCCATTTAACCATAAATTAGTAATTAAAGATGCACCACTATGACCGGTACCTATTATTAATCTACTAGTCAATTTATTACTATTTAAGAAATAATTTAAGTTCGCCAAAATAAAATTAATAGATAAACTAGTTCCTAAATGTCCTGAATTGTATTTTTTTAAATCTTTTTCTGATATATCTTTATACTCTAAAAACTCATTTAAATACATTTGACACAACACAATGTAATTCGATGCATAAAAATAATCTTTAATTAATTTGATTTCATACATTTTATTTTTTTGTGCTCCTTTTCACTATTTTCAAAGTATAAACTTCTAAAACACTCCCATTCTTTAGGACTCATATTTTTGTCTTCAAATACCTTATCTATTATTTTCCTAGCTTTAATGTAGAATTCTATATCTTTGGCTTCTTTACACCTATATAATTCTTGATCAACTGTATAATTTTGAAAAACTTGAATAATTGGAAATTTATTTATACTATCTTTCAAAAAATTAAAATATAATTTAATTGTCTCTAAATTTTCTAGTCCTAATATATATAGAAAGGTAGTTGTCATGCCTAATGATGTACAATAACTTAATAATTCTTTAGCATCAGGTATTGATAAACTTGCCTTTTCCTGTCTCATAAACTTTTCTCTATCTAAAAATTTCTCTATTGTCAAATACATACCGAAATCATTAATTTCTTCTGATAGCATTTTAATTTTGTTAAAATCTCTTAATTGTGAACCAATATAGTTAATACTACCCATAAAACCCATTTTTTTAAATGTTTCATTAACTAACAACAGATGCTCAATTAATTTGTCTTCTGTGTCAAAACACCCTGTACAAATTGTCACATTTTCAATACTTTTCATACTTTCAATGTTATTATCTTTTAATAACTGTATAAAATAGTTATAAATATTGTCTTCTGTATCAAATTCCATAATATCTTCGTCTGATAAACTATATGTTCCACAAAATTTACATCCAGCACATTTACTTCTTGAATTAGAATTAAATGTAATAACCTTTTTATTATTTCTAAAATAAGTAGATAGACATGTATCCTTTTCAATTCCAGTAACTTTACCTACTGGTTTAGTTTCCAAATATAAAACATTATTTATTAATCTAAATGGAGAATTAGGATACGTATTTACACATACAGCAAAATATGTTTTTTTCTTTGAATCTAGTAGTTCTAAATTAAATCTAAGTCTATTATCTTGAATACTATCAACTAAAATACCGTATCTATTTAATGCAATAGATAAAACATTTTCCACTGATAAATTATAAAACTTTGCAATTTCAATAAATTTTTCTAACATTTTCAGTTATGCCTCCCATATAATTAATATATTTTAAGTATTATTACTCATTTCAAAATATTACTCTACACTTCACCTTTATAAAAATATATTTTCATTGCATCTTCACTATATGTCGGTTTAGATATATCTATATCTAAATGATTAGATATATAATAAATCAAATATTGACTTGCTACTAATAAATCATATTCACATAAAATACCATTATATCTACTTTCGACTACTAAATTCATATCTTTTTCTAAATAATTTAGCAATTCTTCCTCATACTTAGTTATATTTTTTTGCCTAAAATAAATATTTTTTTTATCACTTAAATGTTCATAATTAATAAATCTACCGTGAGAAAAGTTCTTCTTCTCTTGTATTAAACAATTAAATATCCCTGATTCTATTATTTTACTTTCTAAATCAGTCCCTGCAACACTAGTAAAATCTCCTATAAAAATATTAAAGCAATTTTTTGGTTTAAAAAACTTATTTAAGAACTCTTTATTACTATTAAAATAATTATTAAAATATTTTTTCCAATAATCTAAAGATTCTCTTATAAAATTGTCAATATTTTCTAATCCTTTAATATCAAAATAAAGTTTTAAAAACAAACTAGATGGTGCAAGTGTTCCTTCAAAAGATAAATATCCCCTTTCCTTACCTTTATTAGTACCTGTTCTATAAGTTATAATATTATCTTTAGATATATTAGTTTTTGTTACTATTCTTCCTACTTCACCTTTAGTTATGACGTATTTCAATTTATTATCTAATGAGGCAGTACTAACAAATAAATCATTGGTAGTTCCTGAATAAGAAAATAAGAAAATGCTATCAACTAGTGAATTATTTCTATAATATGCATCTCTTGGTAATAAAGAAATGGTATTATTTCCATATAAGTCATTTATAACTTTAGAAGCAAAGATAGCAGCAGAAAATGACCCTCCGGTACCTAAAAATAAACTATTTTTTATTTTATGAAAATCTATTTCTTTTAGTTTTTTATAAGCATTACTGTTAATAGCATTTATTACTCTAATCTCTAAATTATTAACATTTATATTACATCTTTTAATTTTCTTCCTAACAGTAATTTCAAAATCTTCACACGTACAAGCATTATTTTCCTTTTTTATTTTATATAAAGAATTAATATGCCCTCTTGCCCCAAACTTTTTAACAACTTTTCTTGTTAATTTAGTAGCCTTCTCATAGGTTTTATTAATAAATTCTTCATCTAAAAAGAAGTTATTCTTAATATATTCACAAATAAAGGTTGCAAAGAAAGCATCCCCCGCTCCAGTAGAATCAACTTCTACTTCAGGATTATCTAATGTTTTAGTTATTTTAATATTACTATATACAAAGTCTGATCCTATCTTTCCTCTAGTGACTATCAACATCTTTGGATTAAATAATTTATAAATATCATTTATACTTTTTAAGGAAAATCTCTTTTTTAAATAATCCTCAACCCGTTCATTTAAATTTATAATATCAAACTTATTATTTATCTTTTCTAATATTTCTTTATCAGTATAATTATCCAGTTCAAAATACTGACCTAAATCTAACATTTTTCTATTATTACAACTATTTATAACTTCAACATTTTTATCATTTAAATTATCAAATACTAATATATCATTTGTTTTTTTATTTTTTAAAATATCATCTACATCAATTTTACTTTCTTCATACCACTTTTTCAGATTACATAGAGGACATCTCTTCTTAGATTTAAAATTAAGTTTGCCATCTTCTTCAAAATAAGATACATGAAAACATCTTGTTTTTAAATCATCTAACATTTTAATATTACTAGTATCTACTCCTATATCTTCTAAACTTTTTATGGCAATCTTTCCCATCTCATCATTACCACACACTCCAAATACACTAGTATCTAAATGCATTTTACTAATATTGGCAATAATATTATGAGAAGTCATTCCCCCATTAACACCAATTAATTTATCATTTTTATAATAATAATCTGTAACTAAATCTCCTATACTTACTACTCTCATCATATATTCCTTTCTAACCATTCAAATAAATACTTATCTTTAAAAGCATGAGAACAAAGATAATGATTATCATCTTTTACAACTCTTAATTCAATATTTTTAGAACCTATTTCTTTTAATTTGTTATAGGCAGTTAAACTTTCATTAATATCTACTACATCATCTTTATCACCATGATATAACAACATTGGTTTATCTTTAATAAGTAATAAATTTTCTTTAATAGGTAACATTATCCCACCAGCTACTGATACAATACCTTTAAAAATATTAGGTCTTTCTATAATATAATTCCAAGCTCCATAACTACCCATACTGCATCCAAGAATACAAACTCTTTCTTTATCATAATTATATCTTTCATATTCAATTTCTAAGATTTTAATAACATCTCTTAAATGATATTCCCAAAAATTATTATTTAAACACTGAGGAGCGATTACAACATAAGGTATCTCTATTTTATTTAAATATTTAGGTAAAGCATACTTTTCTATATCTTTTATATTATCTCCTCGCTCACCTATTCCGTGTAAAAACAATAATACAGGCATTTTATCGATAATTTTATCTGGTGTATAAACAATATAATTAAATTTACCATAATCAGTTTTAATAAATCTTTCTTTTCTTTGCATATTACCCCTCATCACTATCTAACTAACCTTTTTCTATATTTAACTACTTCACTATTCTCGTTATAATCGCCATTTTTTAATAAACATTCCAATATCTTTTTTCTGTTTAAATCAAATACACCTAAAGAATCTTCATATGGATCTAAACTATTTGGATCTCTATAACTATAAGGGCTAGGAAAATATAAACCTTGAATAAAATCGAAAAAATATCTATAATCTACCGCCCCATGATTAGGCATAAACATCTGATTAATTCTATTTATTCCTGGATACCTAACAACCATTATGTTATCAACATCAATATTAATATCATACAAAGAAGAAATAGCAAGTTGCATCGTTTTACCTGTTAATAAATTATCATCTAACAAAACATACTTCTTATCTTTATCTATTCCATATAATTTAATGCTACCATTTTCAAAAATATCAAAGTACCTTAAATCAACTGACTGTTTCCTAGAATATCCTGTAACACTTTTATTAAATTTTAAAATAGATACATCTTCTATTCTAGAGTCTAGCATTTTCATTATTATCGGAAGTTCAATGCCTCCATAAGATAAACCACACATTCCTTTGTTATACATATCTTTATTCTTTCTCAAAGTTAAATAACAAGTTATAAAGTTTTCTGCAAAATTATCTATTTCCCTATAGGCTCTAAACTCTTTAGAATAATTATCCTTTTCTATTGTTTTAGTAAAAGATTCCCTAAATCTTCTTGTAAGCGTTATTACTTCATTGCATAAAGAAGAAATATCATCATTATTAATTATATAATCCTTATTAAAACTAATATTAGTCATTAAAGTATCAGCTTTTATTAGATTCCTATATATTTGATAAATTAATGTTTCACTTTTTAAACTATTTAAATTAATAAGTAAATTATAATTTACATTTTTACTGACTATTTGTTGATTTAAGAGAACAAGTAAATAATTTCTAATATTATCAATTATTCCTAAAAGCAGTTTAATATTAGTAATATTATCATAATCAATATTATTAGTATCAAGGGTATTTTTTGCCTCTTCAAAAAACACCTCATTATTAGCTAGCCATTCAAGGACCATAGCTTTCGTTGTTATATCTTCATATGTACCTGTGTTATGAATCCTCTTTGAAAGAAAATAATAATAAACTCTTGAACCTCTTAGTAGAAGATTATAATCATCAAAAATAGCATAATGCATCGTATTATCATAACCTTTGGACCAAAATTTCTTTAAAGGATTTTCATTATCTATAGCAATCCATTCATACATAGGTATTTTTATGCTACCACTAGAAATATCATACAACCCATAAATACCTTCTACTAATTCGAACTTATTATTAATAGCAGAATTAAATATAGATATATTTTTATTTTTTCCTAAAGTCATCTGTTTTTCTATTTTAGAATAATCTTTCATATATTTATCTATTGTGGCATGTTCCAAACAAATTGTAGGTAATAATTTAACATGATTTAATAAATACAGTGTTGCTTCTATTCCTGTTAATATATTGCCATCATTATCAATCACTGGAAAGCATTTATCTTTAGCTTTGCTAGTTTTAAGAACACTGAAACCTTCTTTACAATTTAACATTGAATAGTCATTACCAGCCTCATCTCCACAGTCACCAATTCTTAACATTGAGTTTTGTGGTATTCCGATTATTCTTTCAGTTACTAGAACAGCTAAACTTTTTGTAGCAGTGCCTATTTGTAGAATTTGCTTTCCTTCATGGAGACCTAAAGTTAAATTTAAATTTTCATAGGTTTTGTCTTTTAATAAATTATTAATTAAAGTTATCAAGCAATTAACTATTTTTTCATCATCAGTTTTGATAGCCAGTCTAATATTAATAATGTTGTTATTTTGAGAATCCTTTGAATATGTAATATTACAATACTTATCTAATTCTTTGTTTTTAAGTACCTGTTTTATAACAATATCAAGTTCACATAGGCTTTTTATATCTTCTTCTTTACTTATATATCTATTAACATCAAATATTTTTTTGCTATCTTTATTTGTTAAAAAGAGCCTAGCTCCATCATTAGTAAGAGCATACATCTTTAATAATTGTTTATCAGTGATACCATATTTATCTTTTAAATCATAAATTATGTCTTCTAATAAATCATTTAGTCCTGTTTCTCCTCTACCAGTAATAAATACAATAGGAATATGCCTTTTAAGTATATTTGCTAGCATAGGTAAGACTCGCTTATCTATTTTAGTTGAATTATTTAGAGTCAAAGTTCCATCAATATCAAAGCAAACTGCATTATACTTCTGCCTTAAAGCTTCTTTATAGTTTTCCAATAATTCTTTATCTATCATAATATGCCTCTTATAGAACTTTTCTTAAAGTTTTTATTGTTGGAAACTCTTCATTAATATCATTATTTTTATTAAAATAAATACCTGTACCACCATTCATTTTCCAATTATTTAAGTTTTTAATACTATCATCAATTAAAATCTCTCCATTACTAGGTAAATATATTTCACTTTTTTTAATATGAGGAGGAGTAAATAATATTGGGACTATTATATTACGACTTCTTATAAATTCAACTTTCGCTTGCATTTCCATTAAAGTATGTATTTTGGTCAAAATAGATATATCTTTTCCTTTTTTTTGTCCTTCTAATATACAGTTAATAGCATCATTAATAATCAAAGACTCATCTAATAATTGAAACCAATCTATCTTTTCAAAAAACTCATCCCAACTAATATCATTATCTTTTTCTCTTCGTTCAATAACCCTATCTTCGCTATCTACTATAACGCCATCAGAATCAATAAATATCTTTTCATTAAGCATATTATCACCTCTTGGTTATATAGTAGCATATATATAGGAAACATTTGGTCTTTATTATTTTTTATTAATTTTAATTCTATTTAATTCAAAATGTCTTATTGTATTTCTAAGTTCACAGAAAGCAGTAACATAAATTTTATCATTGTATTTAAAAAACTGAATTGGATGTATATAGCGTTCTTGCCATACTTGATTTAAATTTTCATATAAAATTAATATTTTACTTTTTTTACTTATCGCTTCTTTTAATAAAAAGTAAACTTCAGAATTATCTTCTACAGTATTTTCCAAAAAATACTTACTTTTTTCTTCTTCTATATCATTTGTTTGTTTAATTTTATCAACTACATTTTTGTATTTATCTAAAAATATATAGTCAGATTCTTTTAAAATTTCATAAACGCTTTCAAGTAATTGAACATCATATTTATTAAATAAATTATATTGATATGTACAATTAATAATATAATAACCTCCACTTGGACCCATAAATGTCTCAATAGGGACTCCAGCACTTTCTAATTCTGCTTTATAATATCTAACCATTCTCTCAGTTATTCCTAATTTTTCTGAAAGTTCCTTTACTGTATATTTATTTCCTGTATTTAAATAATTAAGCATCAATATTGCATTAGAAATCTTTCCCATATATTTATCACTCCTAATAATTGTAAGTTGATAAAGTTTGTATCAAATTATTTTTAGTATAGCATACTTAAACTAAGGATTCAAACTAGGTAAACAAAAAAAGAAAAGAATTAACTGTTATTCTCTTCTTTATAATAATATATATCTGGTCTTGCATTAATATTTAAATCATTCATTAATATTCCTAAATATCTAGTACCGTCTTTAGAGTTTTCTTGATATAAACGATTATCTATTATTTTCCCATTATTTTCTATAAGTAGATAATTATCTCTCCAAGTTACATTGTCATAATTAGTTGTACCATCTTTATATAAGACTAATTCTTTATACTTAGTATCAGGCATAAAATGTGCTTTGTTAGGATTAAATATCTTCAAAGGCTCTACTATTTGTCCTTGTAAGCACCACTTACCAACATATTTAGAATCATAAATAGGTTCAGTAGTCTTAAACTTTTCAACTAACTGTCTCTCATGTATTAAAGCATCCTCATTATCTTTAGTTAAATCATAAGCTTCTACATATATATCGATTTTATCATCATTATATATTTCTATAAATTCTCCTCTTATTTGAATATTATTACTATTAGCATATTTAATCATTTCTTTATAAGTATCTATTACATCATCGGTACTAGATGTATGTAACAAAGTCTCTACTTTATTATCAGTTAATACTTCTAAACCCATAGATTCCATTACTTTAATAAAATTATAATTAGTTTTTAACTCATCATTTAAAACTCTACCTATAAAACAAGTAATATTATCTTCTTTAAAACCGACTTCATAACTAATTAAGACCCTTGGCAACTTAGAAAAGTTTCTATAATTAGTACCAACTCTCTTATCAATAGCATCTAACTCTTTCTTAAAATCATCTCTTGTCTTTAACTCTTTAAACTCCCCTATCATTACAAATTTAGGATTTTTAATTAATTCCATATAAGTCCCCCCTCTTAACTTATTTTTAATTTCTTCAATCCTCTTTAACTTATCTTGATATTCTTCTGCTAGTTTCTTAACTTCTTTAACTATATTATTATCTTTAGGATTATCAAGAATATTCTTTATTTCCTTTAAAGTAAATCCTGCTTCCTGTAATGTTTTAATATTATTATAAGTATTAACTTGTTCATCGCTATAATATCTGTAACCAGTAAAATTATCAACTTCCTTAGGTATTAAAATACCCATTTTATCATAATGTCTTAATGTTTTAATAGTACACTCACAAAGATATGAAAATTCACCTATTCTATACATATTCTTCCTCCTTTCACCACGAATATATCATTGACCTTAAGGGGAGAGTCAATACTTATTTTCTACTTTCAATATTCAATATTATCTTTGTTATATCTCTTTAAATTGTCTACAAATTTAGGTCTAAACTGCTCTAAATACTCAATAATTAAATCTGCGTATTTATCTACATTTTTATCATTAACAATATCTTTTAAATACTTACTTATCCCCTTTTCTTTGTTCATTCTATCTACATAAAATGCTAAATAATTACTATCACCTAACTTTTCTTTAGCAGCCTTAACAATAGATAATAATTCTTCTCTTGTAGCAGAATACCTTGCTTTAAAGTCATTACATCTTGAAAACATTATTAAGACACAGCCAATAAACAACTTATCAGTACCATCACTTGGTAATGTCTTTTTAGTAAACTCTTTTAAGCTATCAATATTGCCTTTTTCATAATCATCATATAATTCCATCAAAATTCTATTAATCATAAGACTTATATCTCCTCTTGTGATTGATATAAATACTCTTTTATTGCATCTAGCAAATCTCTTTCAATAACTTTATTATTATCATTTTTACTTATTACATCTATTGATGATAATAAAGGCATATTCTCTAATCTATAATTATGTTTAATTTCATTTTCTGTAAGCTTTACTTTAGATAAATCTACTTCTTTATCAGTCTTTACTACATAATAATAAATTTCTGATTTTCTATTAATTCCTTTTGCTGGATAATCTTTATTAAGATATGTAACTTTATAAAAAGGTCTATCTATCTCTTCATCACTAATCTCTATCCCTGTCTCTTCCAAAGTTTCTCTTTTTAAAGCCTCTATTAAACTCTCATTATCTTCCAAATGTCCTCCTGGAAATTGATAACTTATATCACTTTTTCCTAAGAGTATTTCTTTAGTACTATTTATTATCAAAGCCTTAACTCTAATACTAACTTCAGTAATATCTTCTAAAGTTAAATAATCATAATTATAAATTGTCTCTTTCATATATAATCATCATCCTTTCACAAACGCTTTAATTACTAAAAGTTAAGCCATCATCGTTACTAACTAACTCTATATCTTTTAAATCATTACCATCTGGAACTGATACATCCAAAACTAGCTTATCGCCTTTAAGACGAGGGGTATTATTAATATAATAGTAATCTAAATTACCATATCCATTTATTGTAATAGAAACATCACTAAAAGACTCACCTCCGTCAGTTGTAACTAAGAACTTTTTATATCTATCATCCTTACCTAATAATCCTAAATCAAAGATAAAACCTATCTTTTCATTAACAAAACTAACATAAGTATCTCTATTTACAATTAAATATTTATCTTCATTTTTTAAGATATTTTTAAAACTTAAGCCATTATCAGTAGACTTTTCTACAACAATTATATCTTTACCTGCTAAAGCAGTATCAATAACTCTTACTCTAATTATATCATTCTTATTAAATCTACTTTCATATAAAATACTTTCTAAAAAGCTCTCTATTGTCGTAGAACCATAACTACCATTTTTAACATCCATTACCTCTATTTCCTCTTCGATATTTTGACTATATGTATAATTAATTAAGTCTCCTCCATCATCAAAAAACTCTGTCATTGTATAATTTTCTTTACTAATCTCTTTATCATAGTGCATTTTATTTCTTAAAGTATTTCCTCTAACAAAAGGATTAATATAGTCATAATAGAAAACTGTATCACTAGATAAAAATCTACTCCTTGATTCTACTAGTCTTTTATTATATAGAGTAACAACACTATCTCTATCTCCTATAAAATAACCTAAAATCAAGAATAATAATATAACAGTAACAATCTCAATAAATAGATATGATGTAAAAAGCTTAATTTTCTTTTCTTTCTTTGTTTTATATATACTTATAATAGCCAAAACTATAGTTATTAAAATTATTATAATAGAAACAAGTTTAATAATACCAAAATATGTATAATTGTAATGAGCAAGTACTAGGTAACCAATAAAATATAATATTACATAAATAACTCCATAAAACAAAGGACTTTTTAATAAATTTTTCATAAGTATCAAACTCCTTTATCTAATTATACTGCTTTTTTTATATACTTACCATATATAAAGTATCCAATTAAAAAACCCATCGATTTCGACAGGTTTAAATATACTATTCTTTAATTATTCTCTTACTACAGTAATAAGTAATTAATAAGTAACCACCATATATTACTACAAGGAATACTGCTGTTAAAACTATTGCAAGTAGTAAACTCTCATTACCAAATGTTTCTAAGATATAATTACAGAATATTATACCAAAAATAGAATGAATAATGGCAATTACAAGTGGCGCTAAGAAAAATATTGCTATCTGTCTAAACAAGGCTTTATTAATTAACTTCTCATCGGCCCCAATTTTCCTTAACATCTTAAATCTTTCCTTATTTTCAGTCGCTTCACTTAACTCCTTTAAAGCAAGTATAGCAGCACTACTTATTAAGAAGATTACTCCAAGATATAGACCAATAAAAGTTACTAAAGCTCCAAGGCTTACACTGCCTTCATAAATAGAAAGTCTTGTACTAGCACCTAATGTTGATTCAATATTTTCAAGAGCATCGCTTTTACTTAGTAATAAATCTTCTATCTCCTGTTTTCCTTCATCAGTATCAGCCTTATAGTTAGCATATAAATATTCTTTTTCTACTGATAAATTACTAACGGCACCATCTGGCACAATAAATATTCCATCATTAACATGACTATTAGATATCTCTAAGAATCCATCCATACATTTATCATATTTAGGATAATAGGTTTTACCTGAAATAGTAATAGTCGCAGAAGCCTTCAAAGCCATATTTCTAACATTAACCATATTATCATAATCAGCGATAACTAAATACTCATCAGAGTCTAGTGTATAAGTATCAAGTCCAAGTATTTTAGCAGCTTTATTATAGTCACTTATTGTAACAACCTCTTCAACTGCATCATAAGTCATAAAAGGATATTTCTTATATACTTCATCATAAGTACTTCCTAAAGTGCTTCTAACAGTAAGTTCAGCTGTGGTATAAGTATTAATACTGATTATATCTTTATAATAATTATTTATATCAAAACCTACACTATCTAAATCATCTTCTATACTTTGATAAGAGTTATTTACTTGCTGCTCACTATATCCATACTCTTCTATAAACTCTCTTGGTATATCTCTAGTTTTAGCAAGTTCTATATCAACAGGTGCCAACTCTTTTAAGTTCGCTGTCATGGCATTTTTCATTGACATACAACTTGAAAAGACACAGATTGTTACAAAAAGCATTAAACATATAACTGTCATTGAGAACACTGTAGTATTAATCTTACTACTAAACTGTTTTATCGTAAAACTATTTAGTCCTTTATAATAGAACTTCTTAAAGTGTTGTAATATTCTTAAGACAAGTCCTGATAATGAGAAAAATAGTAAAAATGTACCTAAAGCACCAAGACCTATAATTAAGAATGTTTGCCATGTCTCTCTTAAATTCTCTACATCAATAGTTACAGAATAATAAGAATATCCTAATATAGCAACGGCTACTATAAAGATAATTATACATAAATAAGGATTCTTTAACTTAACAGTTTCTGTTTTCTTATTAGCATTAATTAAATCTATTAACTTACAACGTGACACACTAATAGTATTAAATATCATTACAAGTAAATACATAATACCAAAGTAAATTATGGTCTTAACAATTGCATCAGTACTTATAACAAAAGTAAACTCTGTAAGGTCTGCTTCAAACATATTTGCAACGATAACACTCATAACTTGGGATAAAACAGTGCCTAGTAAGAGGCCTACTACAAGTGATAATAAACCAATTAAAAATGTTTCGACAACTAATATTTTAGATATTTTACCTTTACTCATACCAAGAGTCATATAAATACCAAACTCTTTATTCCTTCGTTTCATTAAAAATCTTGAAGCATAAATTATAAGAAAACCAAGAACAAAAGAAACAAATACAGATACACCACTTAACATATTTAACATTAAGTCTATAATATCTCTAGTACCCTCTGATACTTTCATCATCGCTGTCTGTGAATCTATCGCATTAAAAACATAGAATATGGCAACACCAAGTACTAAAGTAAAAAAATAAATAGCATAGTCACTAACACTCTTCTTAATATTTTTAAAAGCCAACTTAAAGAGCATCATTTAAATCCCCTCCTAAAAGGGTAACTACATCAATAATCTCATCAAAGAACTCTTTCCTGCTCTTATCTCCCCTTATAATTTCATTAAATATTTTACCATCTTTAATAAATATTACCCGTTTTGCATAACTAGCTGTAAAAGCATCATGAGTAACCATTAAAATAGTAGCATCTAACTCATCATTTAAGTAATTAAAACTATCAAGTAACATCTTGCTAGATTTAGAATCTAAAGCACCTGTTGGTGCATTGTTTAAATACAATTTATTTAACTTTCAAAATTCCATACTATTTTCATGTCTCTTGTTTTAGTTTTTTTATCATATTTGCCAATATAAACTCTATCAATAAAGTCTGAAACAATATCTATATCAATACAATCAATATGTTTATATTTACTATATACAGTTTTCTTATTTTTTAATACATTCTTTTTCTCATTGATTAGATTTAATTCTTCTTTGATTTTAATCACTCTATTTTCTAATTTTTCACTGTCATCTTTATATTTACTTTTTAATATCATATACTCTTCTGTATCCAATAGACCATTAATTTTATCTTCATATAAATGTTGAAAGTATGTTTTTTTATTTTGTAATTCCTTATTAACATCAATTAGTTCTTTGTTTAAACTATTTATTCTACTTTTGAATAAATCATTATCAGTATCTTTTTCTTTAAACTCTTTTAATTGTTCTTCATTATAAAAGCGATTTAATAATTCATTAATTTTGTTTAATGCAAAATTGTTTAATTCATCTTTGCTTATACTATTTCGATTATCACAACTTTTGTATTTTTCATTTTGATCTTTACATCTAAAATATACATGATTACAATCACCAGTTCTGGTATAAACTTTTCCGCAACATTTACAATAAAGTTTATGAACAAACGGATTGTAATATCCATTTTTGTTGGCACGAACTCTATGTTTTAGTCTTTCTTGAACTTTTAACCAATTTTCTGGTGAAATAATACTTTCATGTGTATTTTCAACTCTTATCCAATCTTCTTTGTCTTTTTTTATTTTTTTCTTATTTTTATAACTTACATTTGTTGTTTTTGATTGAACTAAATTACCTATATATACTTCATCAGTTAGTATTTTTTTTATCATTTGATCACACCATTTGCATTTTTTTCTGATATTTTTTTCATAATCAATTATTTTTTTCTCATCATTAGTTATTTGAACAACATCAAAATAATATTTTTCATGTTCTATATTATTTTCAAGTAATACATCAAATTGATAATTAATTATATGCTTTCTATCCAATACTTCCACAACTGATGCTATGCAAGTTGTATCAAAAGGAATAATATCATTTTTTTTTAACAACGTCCACTTTTTTACATCAAAATTATTATAATCAATATTATTATCAGTTGTATAATATATCTTCATTTTATTTTCAGAATAATTTTTTAAATATAATTTGCACTTACTATCAAAAGTTTTTTTATCTTTTGAAAATATATTATAAAAAATAAGATTATGCAGTATTTCCTTACTTTCATTAATATAGTTTATATCAATTTTGTAAAATCCTGCTTTTTCAATGTGATCATATATTAAATAATTATCAAGATATGCTAATTTTAAATTTGAACCCTTAGATACCTTATATTCGTAGGGACTAGCAACAGAATTATCGTTCAAATCCCTTGCTATTGTTCTAAGCCCCATTCCATTAATATAATTTTCAAATATTTTTTTTACAATTTCAGAAGCTATTGGATCTATAATTAAATGATTTTTATTTTCTGGATCCCTATTATAACCATAGGGAGCAAAACTTCCTGTAAACTCTCCACTTGCTCTTTTTGTTCTCAATGTTTCTTTAATATTTATTGAAGTATCCTCTAAATACCATTCATCTGTTAATCCTAAAATTTGGCTAGTCTTTTTTGTTTCACGTCTAGTGTTATCAATGTGATCAACAACACTTTTAAATTGTACGTTCCACTCTAAAAACTTATTATGCAAATATTTTTCTATAAGTTCCATGTCTCTTGCAAATCTTGATTGAGTTTTTGCAATTACTATATCTACTTTCCCAGCTTCACATGCTTTAATCATTTCATTAAATTGTGGCCTTGAACTATCTGCTCCAGACCAATCCTCATCATTATAAACTCCTACAACTTCATATCCATGATCTTTTGCATAATTGTGTAACATTAAATCTTGATTTTTGATACTCTCTGATTTTTCTTCTTTGGTTAATTTATCTCCATCTTCCCTTGATAATCTTTCGTATAACACCGCCCTTAAATGTTTATCTTTACTTGTTTCACTATTCATAAAAAATCCTTTCCTATTTTTTAATCATAGTTTCAAGCCTATATAAATTATAACGCATATTAAGCATAATTACAGCCCTTTAACAATGAATTTTCTTTTTTCTTAATATAATTATAGAGTTTTTTATTAAATATAACCGATAATTCTTCTTCTGTAGTGTTTATTTTTGATGTTTTATATTCTTCTTCACAAATATAATTAATAGTTTGTTTTACCTTTCCGTTTTTTACCATTTTTTTACCCCCTTATTTATTCTTTTTATTTAATAATTTATTTCATCAACTATTTTTCCCTCTATGACAATTTGATAACCTTTTCTATTTTGATTACAAGTAATTAACGTTATATACTTGCTTTCATTAGAATTAATTACTTTTGCCTTACCAGTTTTTTCTATATCATATTTTTTTACAACTTTATAGTGATATGTAATACCATTATAATAAACATATATATCATCATCTTTTTCTACTTGATTTAATTTACTAAAAAAAGCAATATTACTATTGCCAGAATGTGAATACAAAATAAAATTTCCATTTTCATTTGGATATTGACTACTATTATCTACACTTATTGCATACCTAATTGAATTAAAATTTTTAGTATTATCAACAACTCCTCTTTTTAAACTTATCTTAGGTATTTCTAATACTGCTGTATATTGAATATTAAATTTACTTTCTTCTTTAACAGGAGTTTCTTCAACTTCTGTAATTACTTCATCTTCAACATCAGAATTATCAATAATTGATGTTGTTTCTATATATTTTTCAACATCTTGATTATTTTTATTTTCTAATGATTTATTATAAATATAATAAAATGCAAAAATCATTATTCCAATTAAAATTAATATTTTCCCTATTTTTTTCATATTTTCTTTTCCTTTTTGTTATCCCATATTGTGATTTTTGTGAATCCTTTACTTAAATTTCTTGATACACAAAAACTATAATTTATTTTTATATAATCCTCTAATTTTTTTAATTCCATTTTATTAATTATTTTATGAATTAATAAGCTAAATGAATTTTCATCTTTATTTATTGAAATATCATATCTATCAAATAAATTATTTTTTAAATTATTTATAAAATCATTATCTATCACTTCATTTTCAATAAATTTATTTTCTTCATTTTTTAACACTTTATTTATTTCTTTTTGAATATTTTGTTTGAATTGCATTTGAATGTTCTTTGATGTTTGATTTAATTTTTCTTGACTTTTTATTTCTGAACTTCTCCTTAGTTCTTCAACCGTATAATAATTACTTGTTACACGTTTTAATACTTTAGTTTCTCTTTCTAAAACCGAAACATTTTTATATTGCGGAAATAAATCATAATAAAGATAAGTATCTCTAAAAATTGGATTACTTACTGTTGGAAAGATAATAGTTTTATATTTTAAAGCCATTATTTCTGTAGCAGTTAATAGATCTTTTCCCATTAATGAAATTGTTTTATTAGCCCCTATCTTCATTACATCTGTACTTTTACTCATTGAATTAGTTTCTACTGTTTCACGTCCTAGTTTCTTTACTATTCTTTCAGCACAATCAACACTATTAGTTTTAAGATAACAAAGAGCAACGTTATCTATAATAATGTTTGCAACTTCTTTACCATAGACTTGTTCTAATTGAGCAAAAGATTGAATAAAAAATTGAAATCTCATTCCACGTGATCTTGCCACAGAAACCAAAGTTTCGATTGATGAAAGTGGTGGGCAATTTGCAAATTCATCCAATAACCATTCGATCTTTACTGGTAATGTTCCTTTATTTTCTGGAATGTTAGCAAATTTAGTTAAATCCTTAGTTAACATACCGATTATAATTGTAACTAATTGAAAGTATGCACGATCTTCATCAGGAACAATTAAAAATAAAGCTGTAGGCTTTTTACCTAAAGAAGTAAATTGAAATTCACTAATGCTAGTTAAATTTTCAACATTTAAGTCATCAAATATTGCCATTTTCTCACCAAAGACAGCTGTTATTGATTTATATGTATTTTCAGCTGCTGAAAGAATAGAAATTAAATAATCTTTAGATAAACTACCATATTGACGATTATTAATATTTTTCTGTAAATAATTTTGGTTTTCTTTTATTAATGATGAATTTTGAAACTTTTTAACACTTGAAATATTAATTTTATTTTCAGATATTAATCCAGCTTGATAATCTTCTAAAAAAATTCCTACAATACCAATAAATAATTGTTTAGCACTATTAATCCAAAACTTATCATTTGTTTCCTTATCAACAAAAATTAAGTCTGCCAATGATATTACTAATCGATTTGACTCTGCTTGATATTTAGAACTTGAATTTTGATATTCTCGGATCATTAGTATTAATTCTTCATTTGATTTTGAAGAAATATATTCTTTTAATGATATATTATTTTCTAAATTATTTTTTAAAATATCTTTTTCATACATTTTCTTATCTGATAACATCTCAATTATATTATTCTTGTTATTTTTTATAATATCAATTAAATAATCTTCTAAACTATACTTTTCTTTTATTTTTTCAATATATTTATCATCAAAAATATTATCTATTTTGATCTTATTTTTTTTAATAAAATGAGTAAAAAGAAAAAGCATTGTCTCATTAGCTTTACAATACTTTTTCCACTCGTCAATTATAGGTTGCATAATATTAATTCTATTAGATTTTGTTGGATTTCTAAAATCTATTGTTATTACATCATAACCATTTTCTTCAAATACCTTACTTGTTGCCCTAAATATTTCACCTTTAGGATCTGTTAAAACAACACTATGTTTTTCCTTAGCAGTTGCAAACATTAAACATTCTGGTATTACAACAGTAACACTTTTACCACTACCTGTTGAACCTATAAAAAGATAATGAGGACTTTTATTATCAAAATAAACATTTTGAAAATGTCCATTTTTCTTCTCGTACCATACTGGAAATCCTATACTATTAATATCATTAATTTTTTCTTTCACAAAACTTTTTTCTATTTCCTTAATATCAGCAAATTTACTAGATCCATGTTCATTTTTATTTTCTAATTTTCTTTTACTTAATCTTGGTTCAATAAACAAAATAAAAATAATTGCAAATATTACTGATATTAAAATTAAAAATTCAATAGAAGTCATTGTGTTAAATTTTATACTATCCATTTATATTATTAACTCCATGTTTTCTATAATTAATATTTTTCATATTTCAATACCATCATTTTTATTTTCAACTTTTTCTAAAACTTTTACAGCATCAAACTCTGAAAAATAAACAATTTCTGGATTATAATTTTTACTTGCTTTCTTTGCATCCTCATAAAGTTCTTTATTTTTATACTTCTTATAATCTTCAGGTTTAAATCCGGTTGTTCCAAATGTATTAAATTCTTGAATTAAATCTTTGTTAATCATTTTTCCTTTATATCTATATCCTGTCTCATAATCATAATATTTATCTAAAACTTCAACCTCAATTGGTAATTGTACTAATTTATCTGTACTTTGTATTCTAGTATGTTCTATCTTTCCATCAGGATATTCAATAGTAAGATTCATTCCATCTACTTCATCTTTAAATCTTGAATTTCTAATTATTGTTGTTCCACCAACGTCATTATTAATAGAACAAGAAGATACTTCAACTTTATCCCCATTTTTTAATATATGTGAATCACTTTCTAATTCAAAACCTTCTTTTACTAATTCTTTTATTTCAAATTGACTTATTAAATAATCAAACAATTCATTTTGATTCATTAATTCATCCTCTATATAACCCATAATTAAAAGAAATTGTAACTCATCATCTTTTTTACCTTCAAATACAGTACCAAATGTACCATCTCCACCAGTTCTTATAGCACATGATGGTTGCCATTTTTCTTTTGAATCAATAATTTCTTTTGCTTTATCATTTATTCCTAAGGCAACACAAGCTGAATCCATACCAATTGTATAATCGTTTAATTTTATATCTTTAGAATAAATTAATGTATCATTCTCACCTATGTTACAAGTTTTATCTTCTTTTTTTAATAGTAAAGAAAATTCATTACAATTAACATCATAATTATCCTTTTCTACTTCCATTGGATGTATATCTAAATTAACTACCCAATTTTTTGCATTTATATTATTTTTTTCATATCTACACCAAATATTTTTTTCATACATTGGATCTGATATTACAATGTGATCTATATGATCTATTTTTCCTTTATAATTCATTTTCATAATCTCCCATCAATGTTTTTCCTAATAACCATTCTTGCACAGCTTTTTCTGTGTCAAATTCTTCTACCCAACAATTACCTGTTGAATTATCAATTCCTATAAACTTATTGCCTTCATTACAATATAATTTATCTATATTAAGTGGTAATTTTTCTTTATTTGTCCAAGCTGAGATGTAGTTATCTGCAATATCTTTATCAACACAACTTAAAGTTCCATCTTTAAAATAAAATTCTTCTGATTTACTATCCCTACAATATACAGCTTCAGTACCATTTCTTATTATTTCGATTGAACTTAAATTATTATCTTCATACAATTTTCTAGCTACTTTCAAAGCACTTTCAAAATCAGAAAATACATAATCATAAGTACAGGAATATCCAGCATCTCTATCTCTATCAGTTTCCCATGCTTTAATAATATAATTATCTATTATATAATCGTCTATTATCTTGTGGTTAACACTTACTTTTTTGTATCCATTTTTATCAAATAACAAATTTGTTAGTGCTCCTGAATAAAATAAATTTTTTATTACATCTAATGATAAATTTGGATTTAAAAATATCTCGTTATCTTCTAATTTTTCATCTGGTAAATTAATTGATAAATCATCCCATAAATCACCATTTTCTTTTATTAACAAAAAAGCTGTTCTTTCATTATTAATGTAAACAGCTTTTTTTAAATATAAATCAACTCCCTTATAATTCATTACCGGAGTTACTTTTTTCATTTAAAATCTCAACTCCCCCTTTTCCTTTTTTATACCAAGCATTTTCATCAGTTACTTCATAATAATAAAAATTTTCATCACAATTTTCACATACATATTCATAATCAATTAAATCACTCACTTTTAATCTATTTCTGCAAAAAATACATTTACAATTTGTTTCTAAAATTTTCTCATTATTATTTTTTATTATTTTATATACTTTATCATACAATTTACTTAATGCACTTTTTGTATTATCTAAACTACTACCTAAATTATAATTTAACTCTAAATTTTCTAAATTCATTAAATCATCAATATTTTCATAAACTAATTTTATTTTTTTTAATAAATTATAATTATTCATTTTGCACTCCTACATTTTATAATCACTTTCTATATCATTTTTTTGCTCATTCATATTTAAAAGTTTATTTCCATCTAAATGTATATCAAAGTCATATTCAATATTAGATACTATTGTTGCTATAATGTAATCTTGCAATTCTTCTACCGATTCAATTTTCTCACTAGATTCTAAATAATTACTTTTATAATCATTAAATATTTTAGTTAAATATTCTTTATTCATTTTACCACCTACATTTCTATTTCATCATTGTTTATTTTTTCTTCATGTTCTGTATATTTTTCTTTATTTTTAGATATATTATATACCTCAACAATACAACCTGTTTTAGCTATATATTTATTTTTAAAATCTACATTATAATTCAAATCTTCAAAATGATTTTTTGCTTCATGAACATTTTTTAAAAACTTATAAAAATTATTATCTTTGTGTACTGAGACATCATCACCATTTTTCCAATACATCATTTCTATATGATGACTATTATTATTTGAATCATTTAATGACATAATATTCATTGTTTCTTTAACTTTATTTTTATCTTCTCCAATATAAATATCAAAATCCTCTGTTATACAAGATTCAATTAATTTTCCCATATTAGAAACATCTTTAGATACTATAGTGTATCCACTTTCACCCCAATTCCACGAAAATGGTTCTTGATCTTTTTTAAATATAGTACAAGTATGATCTTTTCCTTTTGTTAATCTTATCATTTCTTCATTTCCATCAAAATATCCAAGTTTAATTAATTCTAATTTTTTATCATCTTTTACTTTTAAAATTACACAATTTTAATTATTTTCAATTATATCAACTAAATAACACAATTTATTTTTCATTACATCACCTTTCCTTTTATTTATACCTCTGCCTGCATTTCTTTTTCTTTTAAAGTTTCTTCAACTGAATCTACATTATCAATAACATCTTTTAGATTATCCCATGCTGTAATTTTAAAATCATTTCCATTAACTATTAAATTATATTTTCCATCAGACCAATCATTAGTACATATACTATCTATATTAATATTTCTATTTTTTAATATTTCTCTATAATAATCAGTAAAACTAGAATTTGTATAACTATCTGCATCTGATCCAAAGCACTCAAATGGAATTTTTTCAGTAAAATCTACATCATAATTTTCTGATATATTTAATATTGGTTTAATTTTTTCTTCATAATATTTAATTGTGTTGTCAATAGATAAATAATCATCAAGTTTAATTGTGATAAATTTATCCTTATTTTCTTGCACCTTAATATGAATTTCATCACAGTTTTTACTAACATTATCTTTTCCTAAATTACTAAAATTTAGATCAACTAAAATAGAAGCATAACGCTGTTGTTCTGCTCCTTCACTACTATGATAACAAGTTGTATAAAATTTTTGTGCTTCTCGTTTTGTTTTAAATACATCTAAACTATCATAACTTACTGTATAAACATCACTATAGCTCATAATCTTTTTCTCCAAACTCTACATCAAATAAATTTTCAAGTTTATTTTCAAGATCAGAAATAGACATATTTTTATCAAACCAATCTATGTTTTCAATTTTGTTTTTCCAAGAATCATTAGAAGTTCTAGTACCATACTCAATTGTTGATTTTCCATCTATATAATGTAATTCTACGCAATTCACACCATTACATACCCTTGCTACTGTATATGATTCATTATCTAGCATAGATTTAACATCATCAACTAATACATCAAAATATCGTGGTTCTTTCCATTTTTCTTGATTATCCAATAAAAAATCAGGTGGTGTTATTCCGCTTGATTTCATTACATCTACTATATTGTTATCTTGATTCATATATAAATCTCTTTCTATAGATAGCCCAAATGGTAATTTAATGTTTTCTAATTCAGATAATAAAACATAACCAAATTCTGCATTTTCATCATCACCTAAATGACAATAACCAAACATTTCATAATCATCATTTTCTAATTTATTTGCCTCTGTAATTAGCCAAGTTCCTACTCCTGTTGGATTAAAATATTTTACTATTACCTTTGCATCCTTTCCTAATCCATCTTGACTTCCAAGTGGATATTTTTTAAATTTTTCTTTTAATTCTTCTGTTATTAATTTCATTTATAATATTTTCCTCCTTACTATTAATTATAATTCCATATCATTTTCATAATCTAAACTGATTTCTCTATCATTTATAAACTTTGTTTCAAGATCACCATATCCTATAATTTTATAATTATTATCATCTATTGTAATTATTTCTTCCAAACCATATTTCTTTATTTCCTTTAATAAATTATTTATATCATTTTCAGAATAAGTATCACTATAATAATTATCCCAGTCATCTTTTGATATATGACACATAGTTGATTCAGAAGAACAAACATCATCATAAATACTTTGCAATAATTTTGAACACTTTGAAATTCTTGGCAAATCTAAATATGAATCAAAGTCATCATAAATTAATTTCTTAAAAGCATCCTTAACAAATTTTTCATTCATTTCTGAATTTTCATCACCAATAGAATGTCTAAGACTAGATTCATCATAACTAGCAACAATATTTCCTATTTTCTTACCTCCTCGATATAAAATTGCATTACAGCGTATATCATCATAATCAGTAGACCATGTTTCTAATACTTCAACTTTTCTATTTAAAAATTTTTCATTATACCAAGTTTCATATTTTGCCCATTCTTCATTTTTAAATAATACATCATCTAACAAAATAATTTTGTATTTTTTCTTTAAACTTTCTGCTCTATCATTCCATTCAGTATATGGAAGTTTCCATATTGTGTTCATTTCTTTAAAATATTTATCAATATTATTTTGTGGGCAAATATTTTCTAAATATTTTTCTATCATGTCATATTTTTCACAGCCAATACTTTTTCTAATAGATTCAAAATCTTGAAATATGCTCAAAATTAAATTCCCCCTTTTTTATAATTCTAAACTTTCTTTTTCTTTTGATAATATCTTTTCAAATATCTCATTCTCCATAAAGTCGAACGCTTTAAACTCACTTGGTTCTATTCCATCTGCATAATAATAACTTAACGGAAAAAATTCCCAATCAGAACTATTATCAAACATATACTCATTAGTCCATAAATCATAACTCATATATTCTTTACCTTCTGGAGATTCTAAATGACCGGAGCCATCATCATATTTATGCCAATTCCAACCTTCTCCTAGTTTTTCAGCAGGTACTATTGTTTCCTCAAAATCTTCAAATTCATCTGACTCAATAGTTTCTTTATCAATTTCATCACTTAAATTTTCATTTACATCTTCCCAATTAATATAATTATTAATTACAGATATAAAATCTAATACATCCTCTTTGTTAGTTAAATCTAAATCTTCAAACTTTTTTATTACATTTTTATCACTGATAGTTCCACCATTACATGATACATAATCATCAACTTCTGGTGAAAACAATTCACAACTAATTAAAATATCATTGCCAGTTATTTCAATACCTTGCAAATGTGGTTCTGTCATATCAATATTTCTATAATCCCAATCACCACATAAGTTTATAAATTCCTTTAATTTTTTATTTATACTACTCATTTTTTATTCCCCCTTTTAACAAATTTTACATATCAAAAAAACAGATTTATTTCAATCTGCTTAATAAATGGTAATTTATGTTGTTCATGATTATAAATATTGTGATTAATCTATATATGATAAAGTTTCCCCATAAAACAACATTTTTTTGCCTTTAGGCACTTTCTTAATAACTTGAAATACATTATATACATCTGGATATGGAGATATTATACCCATACACATCATGCCAAAGCTTAAACTACATATTGTTGAATTACTTGTTAATGCAAAAATTAACATTGGGATTATTCCTAATATAAATGGTAATAAGCACATTGTAATAAATTTGCTTTTGCTCATAGGATAGGATGCTAATGCTACAAATGTTATAGGTTTTATAAATCCTATACTAACATTAACACTTTTGGGATAAACAATCCCATGTAAAATTTCATGAACAATTAATAACATACATCCTATCAAAAAACCTAAAATTAAAAAAATTGGTTTTATTGATATATTACTATTAAATAATTTAAGAAATAAAACTACATTACATAGTGTTATTAAGAATACACAAATAGGTATTGCTTTTATTTGTATATTATCTTTATCATTATTAATTAAAGTCATTTTCTTATTTGTATTATATTTTTGATACTTAATAATTTCATTTTCGTTTATAATACCAACCATCTTTAATCTAGCCATACTAACAACCCCTATCATTACTACAAATTTACCATCTATAAGTCACTTATATTATACCATAAGAAAAATAAATCTTTTTATTGATCTGCTTGATAAATTGTAATTTGCATTACTTTCTATTTAATGATTTGCATATTGAACTTCCAATAAATAATCC
>ERZ827512.922-NODE-922-length-32980-cov-3.446560_pt1 | contig 32980 bp, 34 predicted proteins | sample MGYA00519916_ERZ827512 | MGnify/ENA primary metagenome ERZ827512 (study PRJEB31778, sample SAMEA3449335) | human gut metagenome | biome: human gut; feature: human-associated habitat; material: faeces | place: United Kingdom | collected 2010/2012 ... | reverse complement strand
GAGTAATTTTATCTTACATCAGTTTGGAGGTTTACACAAACTTTGGGATACTCCCAGCTTCCAGTTTGCAAGTTTAAGTTCAACCGATTTGAAAAAAATGTCCTATTTCAATCTTCCGTGCAAACGAAGGTAATAATCCCTCTGCAATTTCTTTACTTCCGTGATACAAAATCAAAACTTTTCTCCTTCATCCTATACTTCCTCGGTGTCACTCCATACTTCTGTTTAAACGCCTTGATAAAATGGCTGCAGTCACAAAATCCTGTCTCCTGGCTGATATAAGTTAGGTCAAAATCTGTGAATTGCAATAAGTCCTCCGCTTTTTGCAGTCTTACCGTGAGAATCATCTCCTTGCAGGTCTGCCCATAGTACTCCTTGAATATTGCGGCAAAATACGAATAACTCATATGAAATTTTTCTGCCAGCTCCGCCACCGAGAGATCTTCCTGGTAGTGCTGTGAAATGTACTCAGATACCTCTGTAAATTTTTCGCTTAATACAGTTTCCTTTTTCCTTTTTTTTATCTGAAAGCCTTCCTGCTTCCAGACACGAAGAATTTCTGCCATAAGAAGGCAATAATTCGAATGCATAATAATGTCATAACCAAATTGCTTTTCTTCTAACGTCTTCACTGATCCCTGAATCAGCTGCTTCATTTTTTCCTGATTAAATTTCTCTTTCGAAAAATAAACCGATAGCTTCTGCTCCACTGCTGCCATGGCAATCAGACTCGAAATCGGTGGAAGCGCCGAACCGGATATATTCAGATGTACCGGATCAAATTTCAGGACATAGTAGCGGATTGGAAGTTGTCCTGCTGAATAAATTGCATGAGCCATCTGCGGATAAAATACGATCAGATCTCCCGGTTCCAATACATAATTCTCTTCTCCTGCCTCTACATACGCCTTTCCCTCCACCATGTAAAGAATCTCCACAAAATAATGCCAATGTGGAAGAATTGGAAACATCTCAGATGTCTGTGCATCAAATAAAAAGGCTTCATATGGTTTGTTTAATTTGTCTGAACATTCAAAATAAGGTTTCACAGATTATCTCCATCATAGATTTTTACAATTTTATAATAGATTCATTATATAATATCTTTTTTCTACATGATACACTTTCAGCAGAAAACATTCAGAAACTATATAATTCGAAAGACAGGAGGTTTTTACCAAAATGAAAATTCAAAATCAACTTGGATATATTAAAGGAATTACATTTGCCCCATTTCACAAACGTGGTTCTCTTTCTACACAGACTGCACGTGATAGTTTTGATTATATGATAGAACACACGGCTGCTGATTTCGTAATCCTTGCTCCTGTAGGGCTACAGGAGCACGCACACTCAGAAGAGATTTGTTACACTTCCAGTGCCACATTCTCAGATGAAGAATTAATCAATATGATACGTTATGCAAAAAGCAAGAGCATCCGTGTTGCACTGAAACCTACCGTCAATTGTAAAAACGGTGTCTGGCGCGCTTACATCAGTTTCTTTGAAAAAGATGTTCCATGTGAACCGAAATGGGAAAACTGGTTTGCCTCTTACACAGAATTCCAGACACACTATGCCAAAATTGCAGAAGCCGAACAATGTGATCTTTTTATTGCAGGATGTGAGATGGTAATGACGGAACACCGCAGCGAAGAATGGAGAAACGTAATCGCTGCGATCCGAAACTATTACCACGGACCTGTTTCCTATAATACCGATAAATATCAGGAAGAAAATGTAACCTGGTGGGATTGTGTCGACATGATCTCATCCAGCGGATATTATCCGATTGATCAGTGGGAACAGGAACTTGACCGTATTGAAAGGACCGTTCAGAAGTTCAAGAAACCATTTTTCTTCGCTGAAGCAGGATGCATGTCCAGAAAAGGTTCCTCACTGGTGCCTAACAACTGGGCAATTCAGGGAGCTTTACGTCTGGAGGAACAACCAGACTGGTATCGAGCTATGTTCGAGGCCTGCGCAAAACGTTCATGGGTCAATGGTTTTGCCATGTGGGAATGGGCACCGGTTCTTCCTTCCAGAAGTACTGCGGCAAGAGATACCAGCTACGAAATCTGCAACAAACCGATACAGGAGGTTATTAAAGACTACTATGGGAGAGACAAAAGAAAATAACATACAACAAACTTCAGAACAGGATCTCTGGCAGGAAGAAGCTGCCATGATGCACGTCTTCAGCCGGAACAGAAAAAATAACCTGCGCACGCTTCTTTCTCTTTTCAAGGGACACTATGGCGCGCTGGCTGGTTCCATTTTCTTTTTCATTATCAAGCATTCCCCAACCTGGGTTCTTCCAATCGTCACAGCTAATATTATCAATGCAGTGACAGACCACAACGGGAATATTACCAAAATTCTGATTCTGAATACCATCATTATGATTGTATTTCTGGTACAGAACATACCAACCAACTACTTCCATACCTGGCTCTATGCCAAAACGGTACGAACAGTAGAGAAAGAACTGCGCGAAGCCCTAGTCTGCAAGCTTCAGCAATTGTCGATCACCTATCACAAGGAAATGCAGTCCGGAAGGCTTCAGTCGAAGATCATGCGAGATGTAGAACAGATACAAAATCTTGCATCTCAGATCTTTATCTCTCTTTTGACTATCATTCTGAACATTGGTGTATCCTTCGGAGTGGTCATCTTCAAAAGTCGGATCGTATTTCTTTTCTTCCTCTGCACGATACCGGTTTCTGTTTTGATCATTGTTGGTTTTAAAGGAAAAATCAAAACCCATAACCGTGCTTTCCGTAAAGAAATGGAAGAAACTTCTGCAAAAGTAATGGAAATGGTTGAAATGATTCCTGTAACTAAAGCTCACGCGCTGGAAGATCAGGAAGCCCGTAAAATGAGTGAACAGCTTCGTAAAGTTGCTGAAAAAGGGCTTCAGCTTGATATGATTCAGACATACTTTTCTTCAATCAGCTGGGTTGCATTTCAGATCTTTCAGGTATTATGTCTTGCATTTACAGCCTACATTGCATGGAAAGGAATCATCGGTGTCGGAGATATCACCTTATACCAGACTTATTTTTCCAGCATCGTCGCTCAGATTGCAAGTATTGTGACTTTGCTGCCAATCATTGCGAAAGGCCTGGAATCCGTTGAATCGATTGGTGATGTGCTTTGTGCGAATGATATTGAGGACAACCGTAGGAAGAAAAAAGTAGTTGATCTGAAAGGTGAGATTACATTTCAGGATGTATCTTTTACTTATAAAGGCGATGAAAAACCGGTATTAAGTCATCTGAACTTCAAGATTCAGCCGGGGGAAACAGTTGCCTTTGCCGGTTGTTCCGGCTCTGGAAAAACAACAATCCTCAATCTTGCCATCGGTTTCCTGAAAGCTGACAGCGGACAGGTGTTGGTTGATGGAAATGACCTGTTGGAACTGGATCTGCACAGCTACCGAAAGCAGATTGCCGTCGTTCCACAACAGTCCATTCTCTTCACCGGAACTCTCCGCGAGAATATCACCTATGGATCTGAATCCATCTCCGAGGAACAGTTATGGAATGTCATCCGTGCAGCCAACCTGGAAGAAGTTGTCCAGAAACTGCCTGATGGTCTGGACACGATGATCACAGAACATGGGGAAAATCTTTCCGGCGGACAACGGCAGCGCATCTCCATTGCCCGTGCATTTTTACGGAATCCGAAGATCCTGATTCTGGATGAGGCAACTTCTGCGCTTGACAGCATCTCTGAAAAGAAGATTCAGGATTCAATCCAGAAACTTGTGAAAGGACGTACCACACTGATCGTAGCCCACCGTCTGTCTACCATTCGCAATGCTGACCGGATTGCTGTGATTGAAAAAGGAAATGTTCTGGAATGTGGCTCTTACGAAGAATTGATAGAGAAAAAAGGCGCATTTTATCGGATGGAGAAAATGTAAAAAATCAGTAGCTGGTTAGTTCAGAAACCTGTCTGCGGGATTGATCTGGAAAGAGTAGAAAGACCGTGAACGGTTTTCAGTTCAAACTCGTCGCAGGCTTCAAACTTCCCGCACAGTTTCGTCATATACACATCCACAGCTCTTGGCGCAGTATTTGTCTCCGCATCCCAAAACTCGTCCATGAGTTGGGTACGGGTAAAAGTCTTTCCCGGATAGGAAAGGAGCTTGTAGATGATATTGAACTACCGTGCCGTCATAAAGAGGATCGGAATATCTTCATTAAGTGACCGCACTGTTTTTGCAAATTCATAACCATCAATACCGGGCATCATAATGTCGGAAACGATCAGGTCAAAGGTATTACCATACATGGCGTCATAGGCTTCAACGCGCTTGCGCTGTCATACAAAAATCCGTTTTTGGCATGGGAACAGTTCATGATAATGTTTGATTTTCAGGATAAGTCGGGCAGACTTCCTGACAGCGTGAACGATTCAAAGGTGATATGGAACTATGTCAAGCCGCCGATAGCTTCTCCAGATCTGCAGGCGTTTTTACTTGTGCAGATGGATATGCTTGCCGAACTTGCAGAGAGCCTTGGTATGCCTCAAGAGAGCGACAATTGGAAAGCAAGATTCGAGAAGGCCTCAAGCAATTTTTGGGAGAAGTGCTTTGTAAACGGTCTGCCGACAGCATTTCAGAGCGGCACTCACAAGGTTGTTGAAAACCAAAGTCTTCTGCCGTATGGAATGGCTAGAAGAACAATTAAGAGACTGTACAGAGATAAAGATAACAGAATCGTCTCAGCCATGACAAACTGGGAGATAAGGCAAAAGCAAAAGTGGTGTTTGTTGTTGATGGTGGAGTTGTGTGCAGGATTGTTGATACAGGCGTGGAGAAGAGAAAGAATGTAATTGCTGAAAGTTTGCAATGATCAGGTGAAGATGGGGTAATGGATTATGGAGTCAGATAACTTATGAGCGTTAAACCGCCAAAACAGAGTAAAAATACATATTCGTCCACCAATTTCTCCGATAAGTAGAGCGCATTCTACGATTGTGGGTTGATTCTACGACGCTTTCTGATAGGATATTTAGTATGAAGTGCATGCCTTCTTAGAATGTAAACAGAGAGAAAAAGGGGATCATTATGAATCAGATAAAGATCGGAAATTTTATAGCGGAAGTACGAAAGCAGCAGAATATGACGCAGCGCGAACTGGCAGAAAAAATTGGCGTGAGCGATAAGACGATTTCCAAATGGGAGACGGGAAAAAGTATGCCGGAGCTGGGGTATCTGCAACAACTGTGTGAGATATTGCAGATCAATGTGAATGAGCTTTTGTCCGGAGAGCGTTTATCTGGTGATGATTATCCCAGAAAAGCGGAGGAGACAATCATGGCTTTAATGAAAGATAATGAGACAAACAAAAAGAAAAATATAAGAGATATGATCATAGGTATTGTACTGGCGGTTGCAGCATTTGCATTTATGTTTGCAATGACCCAGAGCGGGAACCCGACGTATTATGTGGATATGGGAAGTTTCGCGGTTGTTGTGCTGCTTTCCGGTGCAGCAGTGCTTCTTTCTGGGAAAAGGAATCTGGTCGGAGTTTTAAACGTATTAAAGGAAGTTCTGGTCCCGGTTGGCATGGTGGGCACATTGATCAGCTTTGTTATGATCATGGCGACTGCGAGTGATTATAGCGCGGTGTATCATAACCTTTCGGTGTGCGCATTAAGTGTGCTGTATGCGGTCATTGCGAAGATCGTTGTTGTTATCATGCTGGAAAAGAGACAGTAGGCATGCGGCAAGGATATTTGAAATAATTGATATGGTAAAAAAGCATCTGTCAAGGTGAGGCGACTGAGGTGACCCACAAAGGCAGATGCTTTTTTGTAATGACGACGAGGAAAATGGATGTCGCACCTGCATAGGCATCCATTCAACGATTGCTGATCAGAGTCAGAGGAATGGAACGCAAGTAATTTGTTTGTAAGTGCAGACTGACTTTGATATAATATTCTTATCAATTTCTCAAAGATATAAGAGAGAAAATTTATGCTTCAAAACATGCTTGTATAGGGAGGAATGTGAGCAAAATGGAGAAAGTATTTCTATACCACGGTACTTCTGATAAAATTGTGACACCTTTTTGGGGGGGAGGAGATGACAAACATGATTATGGGCGCGGATTTTATTTGACAGATGATATGGATCTGGCAAAAGAGTGGGCAGTTTGCAAACCTAATGAGGAAAATGGATGGGTTCATAAGTATGAGTTGGATTGTGAAGGTCTTGAAATTCTTGATTTTCAGGAAAGATCGATTATGTCATGGCTTGCAGAACTAATGAAGCATAGAGATGCAGCGGATTCAAAGCGCTATAGAGTGCTGGCGGCTAAATTTATCGAGAAATATGGGGTAGATACCAGCAGGTATGATGTGATAAAAGGCTGGAGAGCGGATGCTTCTTATTTTTACATTGCGAAAGAATTTGTCCGGGACAATATAGACGTAGAAATTCTTGAAGAACTGCTTTCTCTTGGCGGATTGGGAATTCAGTATTGTATTAAATCAAAGCTGGCGTATTCGAGATTGCACGAGATTAAGGAAGAATTAAAAGCTGTTGATTATAAAGAATTTAATGATAAATATAATAAAAGGGATGCGGAAGCAAGAAATAACATGAGGAAACTTGTTGATTCGGATGCAAATAAAGTAATAAATGTGTTTAGTACGCTTTTTTAGAGACGGGGTGATAATAATGGGAGCATATCCAGATGCATATTTAGGTGATGTTGTAGAAAATCAGGGAAAGCTGTTTGATTTTGTGGCACAGACATATCCGGATAAAGATACAGAAGATTTTATAAACACATATATGGTCAGCAGAACAAGGAAGTGTATTGATGAAGCAAAAGCATATGTGAACACCATGGATGCAAAAGAGCTGTGGAATTACTTTTTAAATACAGAAAAATATAGTCTGAAACCGGGAAATGCAATGCCAGGTTTTATGCCGGATTGGATTGGTGAATTTTATGCATATTACCAGTGGTTTTATAATATTCCGAGCAGTGAAGTGTTAAGAAAAATACCGGTTGATTTTTTGAAAAAAGCATATTTTGGACTTCATGATTTGGAACTTGATTTGGCAGTGAAGAAGGTCGGTGAAGAATAATGCGTGTTATTTGCTTTCATAATCCGGAGGAGGAAAATGGTTTTTTAAGTAACTGGTATCAATCTGATTTTGTGATTGATGGTGTCAGGTTTTCATCAATGGAACAATTTATGATGTATCAGAAAGCAATGTATTTTCATGATGCAGAGAAAGCACAGCATATTTTGGCAACGGATGATGTTTCACTTATAAAAGAATATGGGCGACAGGTGGCGGGATACAAGGAAAGCATTTGGAATGGAATACGTCAGATTGTCATATATGAAGGCTTGATTGCAAAATTTTCTCAAAACAGTGTCCTTTGTAAAAAGTTGTTGGATACTCAAGATGCAATATTGGCAGAATGCGCGGTAAAGGATCTGATATGGGGAATTGGTTTATCAATGAAAGATGCAAAGAGACTAGAGATTGCACAATGGAGAGGGCAGAATCTGCTTGGATATGCGCTTATGATGGTGCGGAATAGACTTAAAACAGCTCGACAGTGACTATTTTTCAGAAGAATATTACTAAGGAGGCGTATGCGATGAAGCTGTTGATGAAACAACGTGTTTTTTCGTGGTCAGACACTTACGATGTCTATGATGAGAATGGCAATCCGAAATATTTTGTCAAAAACGAGATCTTTTCTCTGCTTCACAGAATTCATGTCAGCGATATGCAGGGCAATGAGATCGGAATGATAAAACAGAATTTTACACTGTTCATACCGCGCTTTGAGGTAGAAATAGGTGGAAGACCATATGGCGCGATTGAGAAGCAGTTCACTTTTTTCAAACCAAAGTATGATCTCAATTACAATGGATGGCGCTGTGAAGGGGATTTTATGGCGTGGAATTATGATGTGTATTCGGGCTGCAGCGCGGTTGTACACATATCAAAGAAGCTTCTCCGTTGGGGTGATACCTATGTGATCGATATTTTAAATCCGGCGGATGAGATCATGGCGTTGATGCTTGTCATTGCGATCGATGCAGCAAACTGCTCGCAGAATAAGAATGGCTGACCTGCATCAAAGTATGGAAAATAGCCATCAATCACTCTGAAATCTTGACAAATGTTCATACGGGAGAATCTGTCTGCCGCGGTACAGACCGCAGCCGTCGTTGATCAGGCTGTTGTCTACGGCAGCGAACATATTGACATCCAGATCTTTTAATTCGAGTTGCTGCAATTTCATGCCGCGCTCATAAGCCTCGTCAAAATACAGGCATTCGCCCGTTGGGATAGCTCCTCTTCTTGCGCGGTCGTATTCCTGCTTCTTCTCATAACCGAGATGATTGGCGGAACCGATCTCCGCGATATCGTCCATTTCCTTGGTGCGAAGCTGCACTTCCATGTAGCATCTTGCACTGTTATCATAAAAAGTAATGTGCAGAGAACGATATCCGTTTGGGGTAGCGCTTGCGATGTAGTCCCGGTAATAAGGGCGCACGGAGTCGGAAAGAAGCGTGGAACTGCTTGCGCCGATTCCGCCGGTCGGTTCCACGGTAAAGCCACGCTCTTCCAAAAATTCCGGCAGGACATTGGCAATCTTATAAATATGATCGATCTCCTCTGTTTCGCGGTCTTCCGGGCGCGCCAGATGGCAGCGGGGCACAGAGATCACGATCCGGTATGCGATCAGATCGCGGAAACAGTTGAGCCGGTTTTTCAGCTCTGAAATGGAAGGGTAGCACTTGTTTCTTGTATAATAGTCATAAATAAATTCCACAATATAGCCATTAAATTTTTCTTCCGCGCGGATGAGTGACTTGATCCGCCCTTTAAACGTAAAAGAAAGATACGGATATTCGCCCACCATATAATTATAAAATTCACGGAGCTTCTGGGACTGCGCCGTAAGGAAATCATTGTGCTCTAAAAGTTCTTCGATCTGCAAAAGAAAATTGCAGTGGATAAGGTCAATCTCGTTGTGATGCGCGATCGCGTCCTCATGCAGATCCTTTTTGTATTTTTGTAAGATCCGAAGCACCGTATCTCCGGAGTATAAATAGTCATTTAATGTAACCATACGATCACCTGAAATTTTTATTTTGAAAAGTATCCGTGTTCCTATATAAATAGTATATTCATTTGTACGGAGACATGCAATCGCTATGTGAAAAAGAACAGTGTAAAAAAAGTAGTTCGGTTAAGATCGAATCGGTGGTGACCGAATAAAAGTGGATAAGCGAAGGAAAAGATAAGAAAAATGTGCAGTTCCCGCCCGGAATGTGGTATGGTATGTATATATTTTCAAAGGAGGCTGCGAATGGAAAAACTCTTGGAAAAGCTGGATGACGCAGCGAAGCTTGTCACTCCGATGCTGGAAGAAAAAATTTCAGAAGAGATCTACATAAATGCGCTTCGGGAACTGATCCTGGCTTTAAATGAAACAACAGCGGAAGAAATCGAAAAGCTTGAGATCGATTTTGCGGTAAAGAACAGTCTTGGCGCGGACAAAAGCCTGATCAAAAAATCGTTTCCGAAAGAGGCGGATCAGGTTTCCCTTATTTCCACGCTTGTCACATATGAGGCATGCAGGCGGGAGGGAATGCCGGATCACAGCAGGATCTATATGGACCGGGTGACGGCACTGCGGCATCACATCGATCATTATTACGGGGAAAGATCACAGCAGTTCTGCGGAAGTTAAAAAGTTAAGCGTAAAAAAGGCGAAGATGTCAGGGGAAGAGCATGGGATTATTTAAAAAGAAAACGGAAAAGAAAACGTATGACAAAGAAAACAAAAAGCCGGTGCTCAAATGCAGCATTTGCAATGGCGAGCAGGTTGCCGGATTTAAGGATATCCATACCGGAAAATTTGAGGAAGTGATGCTCATCCGGGGAGCAGCAGATCTGGAGGCGTTTCGGAGTCAGTATGGAATTGTGGAAGAGATAGAAAAAATTTACTGAGAGGGGATATTATGGTAAAAAAGATTGTAAGGGATCCGCTCTTTCTGGCGCAGAGATTCGAACCGGCGACGGAGGCAGACAAACAGGTCGTGACGGATCTTCTCGATACATTAAGGGCGAATCTGGACCGCTGCGTTGGCATGGCAGCAAATATGATAGGTGTGAAGAAGGCGGTTATAGTTGTGGCGGCGGGACCGTTTCAGTTTGCAATGGTCAATCCGGTCATCACGAAAAAGACCGGAGGCTATGAGACGGAAGAGGGATGTCTTTCCCTGGACGGAGTCCGCCCATGTACACGTTATCAGGAGATTGAGGTGGATTATCTGGATGCGGATTTTAAACCACAGCACGGGAAATACAGTGGATTTACCGCACAGATCATACAGCATGAAGTGGATCATACAAACGGTATTGTGATATGATGTTCAAAAAATGAACAGGCAGTAAAGGATTATAGCATAGCAACAGATACAGGGAGCAAGGAGCAAATGAAGATAGCAGTATATTGCGGTTCAACGGCAGGAAACAGAGAGGCATTTACCATAGGGGCAGTCGCGCTTGGCGTATGTCGCGCTGCCGGGCGGACCGGGGACGCTTGATGAGATCTCGGATGTCATTGCACTGGCGCGGCTTGGGATCGATGGAAAGCCCTGTGTACTTTATGATCTGGATGGATTTTATCAGCCGTTAAAGAAGGTGTTTGAAAAGATGATCGACTCCGGATTTGCGTATCAGGAAGATTTCCGCAATGTGCTCATTTCGCCGATATCGAAGAGATCGGAGCGTTTATCGAAAAAAGAAGGATGGAGAAAAAATGAAAAAAGCATTATTAGTGATCGATATGCAAAATGTATGCGTTGGAGAAAAGCATGCGGCATATTTTAAATACAATAACAGGGAACTGATCCAGAAAGTAAATAAGATCATTGACGCGAATGAAAAAAATCTGGTCGTTTATATCCAGAATGTGATGAAGCGGAATTTCGTCAATAAATTCATGCCGTTCCAGTCCTATGTGGGAACCGAGGAGGCGGAATTAGCAGAGGGGCTTCATGTTGTGTCGGATCACAGATGTATCAAATACAAAAGTGACGCGTTTTCAAATCCGGAACTGGATGCGCTGCTAAAAAAACATGAAATTGAGTGCGTGGAGGTCATAGGTGTTGACGGTGGAGCCTGTGTCTCACGGACTGCACTGGGAGCGATTGACGCGGGATATAAAGTGATCGTGAATGAAACCGGGATCGGAACAATGTTTTGTAAAAAGAGGGATAAGTATTTTGAAAAACTGCGGCAGGCAGGCGCGGAATTTATCTGAAACAGGTATGTGAATCACAGGAGAAACCAAGATCAGAAAAGAGCATGGAACTTTACCGGCTCATGGAACGGCGCGGATATCCGGAGAAATTCTGCGACATCGTGACCCAAAATCTGAATACGGATTTTACGGCAAGACGGATGATCGGGTATCTGTCCCATTATGACCATCCTCCATTGGAAGAGATTGCGGATGAAATGCTTGCGATATTAAGTGACCGGAACCGCATTATGCAGAAAAAAGAGATGGAGAGTACCAATGCGGCGTGGAACCGGATGCGGGCGCAGGGATTTGGTGAGGAAGAGTAACTTTTGAGCAGACGGATTTTAGTGTTGACGAATTTGGAAATCCGACATATTATAATAATATAGAATATTGTTTCTTATAAAGAAGAATCATATATGTCGGGTATGAGACAGAAAACCGTACCGTGTGGTCGGACTGGAGACCTAAAACCCATTCGAGTGTAGAGAAAACTACTAAAAATCGAAAGAGGAATGGCATTTGTCATTCCTCTTTTTACATAGGAGGCGAAATGTGTATCGTAAGTTTTAAGGAAAGGGTAAAGAATGAAGCGATAGCAAATGCAGGATTGTATGAAGCAAATTTTATCAATTTTGAATATTTAATTTGCTCAGAAGCTTTTGACGATCTTTATCATATAATAAAGTCGGACAAGGGAAATTATTTGCATCTGATTGGAATACATACAAATTTGACAGCAGAGGATTTTTTTGATAAATGTTATGATGGGCAGTTAAAAGAGGAGGATTTTGATTTTATAAAACCAAATAAATCGGAGAAATCCGTAAAGGGTTCTGTAAGAGAGAAGGTAAATGTTTTACCATATATGGTTAGATTATTTGAACAGAAATTATATGCAGAAGATAATTTCAAAAAGAATAAAATTGAATGTGCATTTGCAACAGCGGAAAATAAATATACCTTGGGATTTGCAGTTTCTGGTCGTCCGAAATCTTTGCTAAAGGGAAACAAATTAGAAACAACAAAAGCGAAAGAGGTAGATTTGATTTTTAAAAAAGTAAGAAGCAGTGAAATGCCGTATTCGGAACTGATTTATGGAAATGTGGCAGATATTATGAAATATAAAGAGAAGATAGCAGACCTTATATCAGAGGATTTTTTGGATTGATGGTCAGATAAAAATCAGAAGAAAAAGAAAGAGGCGTAGTATTATGGCAGGATATTTAATCAAAGACACAACAAAAGAAGAGAGAGAACAGATCGTGGCAGAGTCCCTCGGCAATATCGAGGCAGCCTGTGACGGCTGCATGAGCGGGCTTGCGGAAATGTATCAGGATTACATTGACGGTAAAAAAGAGCTGCGGGAGATCAACATGGAATTCAATGCGCGCTATGTCAAAGACGATGACATGCCGGGAAGAAGAAGCTGTGTGATGCAGTAAAATAAAAAAATATAAAACAGAAAATAAACAGAAAAATAAAAAAGAACATGGAGTTAAAAAGAATGACAGAACAGAAAACAAATTTGGCAGAACGGTTTGAATTTCGGGCGGTACGTCCCGAAGAAGCAGAGTGGGCGGCAGAGATCGAGCAGATCTGTTTTCCGCCGAATGAGGCGTGTTCGAGAGAGCGTATGATGGAACGGGTCGTTAAGGCACCGGAATTATTTTTCGTTGCGGTGGACAAAAAGACCGGAAAGATCGCCGGATTTTTAAACGGACTTGCGACTGACGAGGAAATCTTCCGGGATGAGTTTTTTACGGATATCACGTTGTATGACCCGAATGGAAAAAATGTGATGTTATTGGGGCTTGATGTACTCCCGGATTACCGTGGTCAGGGACTGGCAACGGAGATCGTGCGTGGCTATCTGGAAAGAGAGCGCAGAAACAACCGGGATATGCTGATCTTAACCTGTCTGGATGGCAAGGTAAAAATGTATGAGAAGATGGGATTTCTGGATCGCGGCATTTCCGGCTCTTCCTGGGGTGGAGAAGAATGGCATGAGATGGTCTGGAAGATCAGAGAGGGAAACTGACAGTTCCCCTCTTGACAGAAAATATAAATTATAGTAACGTAACAGTGTTATCTACATAACACTGTTACGCGACAAGAAGGAGAGCAGTCATGAAGGAAGAAAAGGAAACGAAAGAACGGCTTTTGATCAGTGCAAAAAAAGAATTCGTGGAAAAGGGCTATCTTCAGGCTTCTTTGCGCAATATCTGCAAAAACGCGGGTGTCACGACCGGTGCGTTGTATTTCTTCTTCCAGGATAAGGAAGATTTGTTTGCGGCGGTCGTGGAAGAGCCGCTGCAATGTCTCCGTGAGATCATGGAGGAGCATTACGCGTATGAGATCACACACGGAGAGGGACAGATCAGTGATGGCGAAGTGGATGAGACGGATATCAACGCGACCGTACAGATCATCCATGTCCTGTATCAGTATTATGATGAGTTTCAGGTGATCCTGACGAAGGCGCAGGGTTCACGGTATGAGAATTGTCTGGATGAATTTGTAAAGATCTCAGAACATCATTACCGCGTGCTTGCGGATCGGATCACAAATGAACAGGGGCTTCCGAGGATCGAAGACTACATGATCCACTGGATCTCGCATTTGCAGGTCGATGTCTTTGTGCATCTGTGTACCCATGAAAAAGATGAGGCGGCGGCGATACGCCATATGAGCAGTATCATCAAATTTATGATCGCAGGCTGGGTGGCACTGTTTGCGAAATAACAGTGGAAATAAGAAAAAGATCAGGCAGAGCGTTCGGATTTTGAACATGCCTGAAATTTTTTTAAACCAACATAACACTGTTATGTTAATGAGAATTTTTATAAATAAGGGAATGAGGAGGATGTTATGTACTTAGAAGTGAAAAATCTGAAAAAAAGTTATGGTGAAAACGGCAGCTACATGCAGGTGCTGAAAGGAATCTCAACAGGAGTAGAAAAGGGTGAGATGTGCGTCATCCAGGGAACCAGCGGTTCCGGAAAATCAACATTTTTAAACTGTGTTGGCGGTCTGGATACGGTCGAGTCCGGTTCTATCTGCGTGGACGGGACAGAGATCGTCGGATTAAAGCAAAACGAGCTGTCGGAATACCGCAGGGAAAATCTTGGATTCATTTTTCAGTTTTATAATCTTGTGCCGAATCTGACCGTAAAGGAAAATATCCAGGTGTGTGAGTATCTGACAGATCAACCGCTTTCACTTTCCGACCTTTTGGAGACACTGGGGCTCACCGAGCATCAGAACAAGTTCCCGGCGCAGCTTTCCGGTGGACAGCAGCAGCGCTGCGCGATCGCAAGGGCATTGATCAAAAATCCGAAGTTCCTGCTCTGTGATGAACCGACCGGAGCGCTGGATTCTAAAACATCGAGAGACATTCTGATACTGCTTGAAGAGATCAACCGGAAGTACGGCACGACCATGCTCATCGTCACGCATAACAATTCCATCAAAAACATGGTACACCGGGTCATTATGATAAAAGATGGACAGATCAGCCGGGAATACTGCAACGAGACACGGATCCCGGCAGCAGAATTGGAGGATTTGTAATATGCAGAAGATTTTACGAAAAAGGATCATCCGGGATCTGAAAGAAAATCTGTTCCGGTATCTGGCGCTTGGTGTCCTTATCATTTTGGGCATGTATCTGATCGTTAGCCTGGTTGGCGCTGCCGAGACTATCATTGAACAGACGGCATCCATTGCCGAAAAAAATCATCTGGAAGATGGGGAATTTGGCGTGTTTGTACCGCTCACCGCATCCGAACTGGACAAACTGGGAGAAAAGGGTGTGGACATAGAGCCTATCTGTTATCTGGACTTTTCGCAGGGGAAAAAGGGGACGCTCCGGGTATTTAAAAACCGCGAGAACATCGATCTGGTGGAACTGGATGATGGAAATCTGGCAAAAAAAGCTGGGGAAGTGGTTCTGGAAAAAAGATACTGCGAGGAAAATGAGATCCATGTGGGAGATAAGATAAAGATCGCGGGAACTTCCTATCAGGTGGTGGGCATCGGTTCCACACCGGATTATGACGCGCCATACCGCAATCTGTCGGACAGCAGTGTAGAGAGCAGTCAGTTTGGCACGGCGTTTGTAACGGCGGATGCCTATGAGACACTGCAAAGATCCGGGCAGAGCGAAAAGGCGGAACAGTATCAGTATGCTTACCGGTTAAATGGGAAAATGACGGATGACGTATTCAAAGAAAAGGTAAAGAAGCTTGCGTTTACACCAGAGGAAGTGGAGGATCCGTATTTTACAGAGTACTGGGACAGAACCGCAGGAAAAAAAGAGGATATGGAAAACGGCATCCAGGATCTTTTTACGGGCGCGGAAGAATTAAACGACGCGCTTGTGGAGCTGTCAGCGCACAATGAGGATCTTACCGATGGCGCGGGCGAGATCTTTGACGCGTTCCTTAAAGAGGCAAACAGCAGGCTTTTGCCGTATGGTCTGCCGAAGACACTGACCGAGGATAATTTTGAAGAAGTGTTAGAAGATATGAAGGCGGATTCAGACAATGCGCTGTTTCGTCTGAAATTGAACTCCATACGGGATGAGTTAAAGGCATTAAAATCCTATAAAGATGGAGTTGTCAGCTATACCGACGCGGTGGGAGAGACTGCGGACGGGAGTACCGAGTTAAAAGACGGGATCTCGGAATTAAAAGAGCAGTCCGACGAACTGTTTGATACTTATTTTAAGGTAGAAACGAACAACCTCACATTTTTCCTTTCCGCCGATGAAAATCCGAGAATCGGTGCGGCGGCGGACGATCAGCAAATCAACAAATTCGCGGGACTGGTCGCAGGCGTCATCATTATGATCCTGTTCACCTATGTGATCTCCGTGTTTATCATCCATGGGATCGAAAAGGAGAGCAGCGTGATCGGCGCGCTCTATGCGCTTGGCGTGACGAGAAAAGATCTGATCTTTCATTACCTTTCGCTCCCGGTAATGGTGACCTTTTTATCCGGGCTCATCGGTACGGTGATCGGATTCAGCAAGTGGGGCGTTCCGGTACAGATGCAGGACTGCTATAACTATTTTTCCGTACCACAGATGCCGGTCGTATTCCCGCCGTATCTTCTGGTATACAGCCTGATCATGCCGAGTCTGGTCGCGGTTATCGTCAACTGCCTGGCCATCTGGAAACATCTTTCCAGACCGGTGCTCGCAATGTTGAAAAAAGAGCAGAAAGAGAGCAGGATCAAAAATCTCGACCTTGGAAATGTGGGCTTTGTGAGCCGGTTCCGCATCCGTCAGATGCTGCGTGAATACCGGAGCGGATTTGCGGTCATCCTCGGGATGTTCATTTCACTGCTGATCTTAATGATCGGCGTGGACTGCTATGCGCTTTGCGAACATGTCAGAACCGGAAGCATCGAGGACACAAAATACGAGTACATGTACACCTACAAATATCCGGATGAGACAGTCCCGGATGGCGGTGAGGCGGCATACGCGAAAACCTCAAAAAAAGAGGTTCTGGGATACAATCTGGATGTCACGGTACTTGGGCTCGAGGAAAATAACCCATATTTTGATGTGACAGTGCCGGATGAAAAAAATAAAGTTGTGCTCGCGTCAGCCATGGCACAGAAATATGGACTGAAAGAGGGCGATGTGTTCGTCTTGCAGGACGAAGATACCGATATGGATTATGCGTTTGAAGTGGCAGGCATCACAAAGTATACACCTGGATTTTATGTGTTTATGGACATTGAACAGATGCGGGAGCTGTTCGGGGAGGACAAGGAATATTACAATGAGGAAAACCAGGCAGATTATGACAATCTGGTTTCCAACTATGACGGCATGAAATATGAACTCGCAAATCTTATGGCATACAGCGCGAACAGTGACAACGAGGCTGCGTATGCGCTTGCAAACGGAACAATCGCGGAGTATTCTTCCGCCATGCAGGAGAGCATTGCGGCGATCCGTGAAAATGTAAACGAGAATGCGGATGTGGCAAAACAGCAGCTGCAGACGGTATATCATACCTCACTTGTGACCGGCATTGTGGCGATCATCATCAGTATCGCGTCTCTTCTGGCGACACTTTTATGCGTGTTCAAGTTAGTCATCCTTCCGCTTGTAAGTACGCAGAAAGAGATCACAAATATCATACAGGATATTGATAAACGGGAAGGTGACCTGACGAGACGTGTGAGCGTATCCGCAAACCAGGAAGTCGCAGCAGTCGGAAATGGCATCAACGTTTTCATGGACAAGCTGCAGGATATCTTTAAGATGATCGTAAGCAACTCCAACAAGATGGAAGAAGTGGTCGGAGAAGTGCGTGACAGCATGGTGACATCAAACGGCAGTGTATCCGATCTTTCCGCACTGACGGAAGAACTTTCCGCCACGATGGAGGAAATGTCCGCAAATGCTTCTGTGATCAATGCCAGCACAGAGTCTGTCAAAGAGGATGTGGATCAGATCGCGGAGCGTACCTCAGAGATCAATGCGTACAGTAAGGAAATGAAAGAACATGCGGATTCCATGGAAGCTTCCGCGCGTGAAAACATGGAGTCTACCGGCGTAAAAGTAAATGAGATCCTCACCGTCTTAAATAAGGCGATCGAAGACAGCAAGAGTGTAAATCAGGTCAACAATCTGACCAACGACATTTTGAATATCGCAAGCCAGACGAATCTGCTTGCCTTAAATGCAAGTATCGAGGCGGCAAGAGCCGGTGAAGCGGGCAAGGGATTTTCTGTAGTTGCGACAGAGATCAGCCAGCTTGCGTCTGCCAGCCAGGAAGCGGCAAACCATATCCAGCAGATCAACCGGATCGTGACCGAAGCAGTAGAAAACCTTGCAGAACACTCCAATGGTCTGGTACAATATATGAATGACGCGATCCTTCCGGAATTTGAGACCTTTGTGACAGCGGGAAATGAGTACCGTGAAAAGGCAACTTATATCGAGAACAGCATGGGAGAATTTACGCAGAAAACAGATGGCTTAAAGAAGACCATGACAGAGATCGCGGATTCCATCAATACGATCGCGCATGCGATCGAAGAGGGTGTCAAGGGCGTAAGCAGTGCCGCGGACAGCACCCAGGTACTTGTCGGTGATATGGAGAGCATTACCCACCATATGGACGAAAACCAGCATATTGCCGCAGACTTAAAGAAAGAGACTGAAATATTCAAAAAGTTATAAGAGGCAGTAAATTGACTCCAAAGACAGTAAGAAAGACCGCCTTCATAAAATCAATACCGATCATGTGCAGTTATCTGTTTGTCGCCATGGCGTATGGCATGATGATGCAGGAAGCAGGGTTTGCATGGTATGACTCCCTGCTTGCAAGCCTTACGATCTATACCGGCGCATTCCAGTTTGTACTGATCACATTTTTAAGCAGCGGGGCATCCGTGCTCACGATCGCGGTGACCGCGCTGCTTATGAACAGCAGACAGGCTTTTTACAGCCTGTCTTTTGTTGATGAATTTAAAAAAATGGGAAGAAAAATGCCTTACATGATCCATACGATGACAGACGAAACCTATGCGGTGAACTGTACGCTGACCGAGCAGGGGGAAGAACGGCGGGGGATCATGTTTTTTGTCGCGCTGTTTTCGAGATGCTACTGGATGATCGGAGCCGTGGCGGTCGTGTGCCTTTTGATCGTGGGACCGTCGGCATTTATGCTGCCGGCGCTTATCATCGTATCCGGGATCCTGCTGATCCAGGGAAAAAAGGAGGCGGCATAGATGGAGCAGGGAAAAATCATAGGGATCATATTACTTTGCGCGGCGATCACATTTTCCTTACGCGCACTGCCTTTTTTCAGGAAATACGAAAAGCAAACCGCATGATCCGGGAAATGCAGTATACGAAACAGCGGTAAAATGGTATAATGACGTCACTTGATAAGGAAAAAGGAGAAGCAGGCAGATGGAACAGGAGACACAGACCACGCACAAGAGGCGTGTACATTATAAAGGAAAATATCCAAAGAAATTTGAGGAAAAATATAAGGAACTGCAGCCGGAAAAATACGGGGACACGATCGCGCATGTCATTGAAAAGGGCAATACACCGGCGGGCATGCACATTTCGATCATGGTAAAAGAGATCCTGGATTTTCTGCAGATCAAACCGGGTGAGATCGGATTTGACGCGACGCTTGGCTACGGCGGACATACGAAGGCCATGCTTGAGCGCCTTGAAGGACAGGGACACATCTACGCGACGGATGTTGACCCGGAGGAATCCGCAAAGACGAAAAAACGACTGGCGGACCTGGGCTTTGGCGAAGAGATACTTACCGTTCGCCTGCAAAACTTCTGCACGATCGATGAGATCGCAAAGGAAGTCGGCGGCTTTGATTTTATTCTGGCGGATCTCGGCGTGTCTTCCATGCAGATCGACAATCCGAAGCGCGGCTTTTCGTTTAAAGTGGACGGACCGTTGGATCTGCGTCTGAACCAGGAGGCGGGGATCAGCGCGGCGGAACGCCTCGATACGATCACAAGGGAAGAACTTGCGGGCATGCTTTATGAAAATTCGGATGAACCGTACTGTGAGGAACTCGCGAAAGCGATCACAGACGAGATCCGGAAAGGCAACCGCATCGACACGACAACAAAACTGCGGGCGGTGATCGAGAAAACACTGGATTTTCTGCCGGAAAAGGAAAAGAAGGATACCATAAAGAAGACCTGTCAGCGGACATTTCAGGCACTTCGGATCGATGTGAACCGGGAATTTGAGGTTTTGTATGAATTTATGGAAAAACTGCCGGATGCGCTGCGGCCGGGCGGACGTGTGGCGATCCTGACCTTTCATTCCGGCGAGGACAAGTTAGTAAAGCGCGCGTTAAAAGAAGGCTATAAAGCCGGTATTTATGCGGATTACGCCAAAGATGTGGTGCGGCCATCCGCACAGGAATGTGTAAAAAACGGCAGAGCGCGTTCCACAAAGATGCGCTGGGCAGTAAAGGCGGAATAAAACGGCAGTGGAGGAGACGTAAGATGTTAGAAACAGAGAGGCTGACAATCCGCCGGATCACACCTGCGGATTATAAAGAGGCATTTGCATGGAGCGGGGACGCAAGGGTCAACAAATACCTGCTGCACAATGTATTAGAGAAGCCGGAGGACATGATCCCCTGGCTGGAAGGTCTGGATCAGAGTTCCGGGGATTCTTATATTACGATCCTGCATGAAAAAACAGATGGTCATGCGGTTGGGACCGTTGGATTTTTCCGGGATCCTGAGACAGATATCTGGAGTTTTGCGTATAATATCCGGTTTGATGACTGGGGAAGGGGATACGCGACCGAGGCGGCACGGGCGATCATGAATTTTGTAAGGGAAAAGCACGGGGCACATATCTTTGAAGCGGAATGCGCGGCAGAAAATATTGCAAGTGCAAAAGTCATGCAGCACCTGGGACTTACGTTTGACCGGAAATCTACTTATGCGAAGCATGATGGAAGTGTGGAATTCCCATCTGAAATATATCGACTGGAAGAATAGTTTTGTGGAAATACGGAAAGATAAGGAGTCACTCGGATGAGAAAAACTGCGGGCATTGACGTTACCCATGTGTCCATAAAATGGGACAGGGCAAAGACGGACGTGTCACCGTATGCGTCACCGGCAAGACAGACCGATTACCGCGATCTTCCGCCGGCGTATACCTTTGTCGGGACCGGAGAGCCGTTTTTTGAGGAAACCAAAACGTATATAGAAAATTTGAAAAAATGTGGCATTTCGTCCCGGATCGATATTTATGACATGGATATACATGCGTTTGATATGCTAAGACCCGGGTGGGAGGTAAGTAAACGGGCGGCGCACCGGTTCAATGAGGAGTTTTACTATGCGTCAGAGCATTATTTCGCTGAATGAGCGGTGACGGGACAGAAATGGAATATTTGCAAGATTGTTTGTGTAATGATAAAAGTTGAGGTTGGAAAAGTTGCAAAAAAGCATGGAAAATGGGTTGGAAAAATTGAAAAAAGTCATGAAAAACAGGTTGGAAAAGTTGCAAAATTAATGTATAATCGGGTTGGAAAAGTTGCATAATATAGAGCAGAGGTGAAAGAAATGATTGAAAGATCTGCAAAATCAGCAGTTGAGGAATGGCTTTCTAATGGAAAAGACGCCTTTTTGCTTACAGGCGCGCGACAGATAGGAAAGACATATCTGATCCGGCAATGTTTAAAAGAAAATGAGTATCCTTATCTTGAGCTTAATTTTATTGAACAGCCTGAGCTTATAGAGATATTTTCCGGAGCCAAGAATGCAAAGGAATTATTAATGAGATTGAGCCTTGTTGCCGGGAAAACGCTTGAAAAGGGAAAAACAATTATCTTTCTGGATGAAATTCAGGAGTTTAAGGATATTGTTACCAGAATAAAATTTCTTGTAGAAGAAGGAAGCTTTCGCTATATTATGAGCGGTTCACTGCTTGGTGTGGAATTAAATGATCTTCGTTCGGCACCGGTAGGATATATGAGAATATATGATATGTATCCGCTTGGTTTTAAAGAATTTGCAAGGGCGGTAGGCGTTGGGACAGATATTCTTGAACTGTTAGAGAATAATTTTAAGAATAGAATTCCGGTTGATGACTATGTGCATACAAAGATGTTAGATGTATTTTATCTGTATCTGATCATCGGAGGAATGCCTGAGGCGGTAGATACCTATGTGAAAACAAATGATCTGGCAAAAGTGGCGCAGGTACATGAAAAAATAATCCGTTTATATAAGAAAGATTTTTCAAAATATGAAGTGAGATATAAACTGAAACTCCGGGAAATTTATGATGCGATGCCAGGGCAGCTGGATCAGAAAAATAAGCGTTTTCAACTGAACAGTATAGAAAAGGGAATCAGCTATGACAGAGTAGCGAATGATTTCCTGTGGCTGAAAGATGCCGGAGTGGTGATTCCTGTCTATAACGTCAGTGAACCGAAACTTCCGCTTGTGATAAACGAAAACCGAAATTTGTTTAAATTGTTCTTTTCTGATGTCGGACTGCTTACAAGCTGCTATTCGAATCAGGTCAAAATTTCAATCCTGAACAAGGACAGATCCATCAATAATGGAGCACTTTTTGAAAATGTTGTTGCACAGGAATTGTTGACAAAAGGACACAGGGAATATTATTTCAACAGTAAGAAGCAGGGAGAACTCGATTTTGTTGTGGAACTTGATGGAAAGGCAGTTCCGTTAGAAATTAAGTCAGGGAAGGATTATAAGCGGCATTCTGCGTTAAACAATGTTTTAAAAAATGCGGACTATAATATTTCGGAGGCATATATTTTTTCTGAGGGAAATATAGAAGTAAATGATAAAAGGGTATATATGCCGATTTATATGATCATGTTTCTGGATAATACAAAACTGGATAATACCATATACAGGCTGGATATTGCCGGACTTGGATCACTTGGATCTGGGTTATGAAAACCTATTGACGTAAACCGTCATACATGGTAAAACTTGTTATAAAGTATATGTATATTTTCGAGATGAAGTTTGCAGGAAAATGACATTGTCTACCGAAGGAGTAAAACTCTCAGGTGCCGGAAAACCGGTGCAACTGTAAATGGATCGACTCTCTGGAGACGCCCGTATACCGGGGGCCGAAGGTGCAACATACGGATCGTATGAATCTCTCAGGCAACAGGACAGAGAAGAATATCTAACATTCTATCTTAAAGTCAGTGATGCAGTCCTGCATCTTTTTCAGGAGTTTTAGAAAATTTCATATGGAAGACAAAAGAAAAAGAGAGGCAGGAGCAGTTTTATGTGGGAAACGATCAATCATTTTCTCGGTGTAGTGGATAATTTTGTCTGGGGCGTACCGCTTATGGTGCTTATCATGGCAGGTGGAATCCTGCTTACGGTAAGACTTGGACTTCTTCAGATACGGAAGCTTCCGCTGGCGCTCAAATGGATGGTAAAAAACGAAGAGGGCGGCGACGGTGAGATTTCAAGCTTTGGTGCGCTTTGTACCGCGCTCAGTGCCACGATCGGTACCGGAAATATCGTCGGTGTGGCAACTGCGGTCGGAGCAGGCGGACCGGGTGCGCTTTTCTGGATGGTAGTGGCAGCATTTTTCGGGATGGCGACCAAATATTCCGAAGGCCTTCTGGCAGTCAAGTACAGAGTGGTCGCGGAGGACGGACACAGCCTCGGCGGACCGTTTTATTATATTGAGCAGGGCATGGGTCCGAAATGGAAATGGCTTGCGAAAATATTTGCGTTTTTTGGCGTATGTGTAGGACTTTTCGGAATCGGAACGTTCAGCCAGGTAAACGGAATTTCGAGCGCGGTCAATAATTTCTTTGATCCAAACAATGCGCACAGCGTGAAGATCTTGCCATTTCTCGGATCCTATTCCTGGTCGGTGGTCATCGCGTCACTGGTGCTTTCCTTCTGCGTGGCAGCGGTGCTGATCGGCGGCGTAAAGCGTATCGCAAGTGTAAGTCAGATCGTTGTGCCGTTTATGGCGGTGATCTATGTTGTATTCGTACTGGTACTTGTGATCTGCAATATCACGGAGGTGCCGGCGGCGTTTGCGGTGATCGTAAAGGCAGCATTTTCACCGAAGGCAGTGACCGGTGGTGCGGTCGGAAGTATGATCGTAGCAATGCAAAAAGGTGTTGCGCGAGGTATCTTTTCCAATGAGGCGGGACTCGGAAGTGCCCCGATCGCAGCGGCAGCAGCTCAGACCAAGGAACCGGTGCGTCAGGGACTGGTCAGCATGACCGGAACATTTATTGACACGATCGTGATCTGTACCCTGACCGGACTTTCCATTGTGCTCACCGGAGCGTGGCAGGTGGAAGGACTGGAAGGCGTGCAGGTTACAACTTACGCATTCCAGCACGGGCTTCCGTTTCCGGCGGAGGTATCCTCCTTTGTACTGATGCTGTGTCTGGTATTTTTCGCGTTTACCACGATCCTTGGATGGGATTACTACAGTGAACGCTGTCTTGAGTATTTGAGCGGCGGAAAGATGGGATGCGTCAAAGTATTCCGCTGGATCTATATCCTTGCCGTATTTATCGGACCGTATATGACCGTAAGCGCGGTATGGACGATCGCGGATATCTTTAACGGGCTGATGGCTCTGCCAAACATGATCGCGCTGTTTGCGTTAAGCGGTGTGGTCGTAAAAGAGACAAAGCATTTCTTTGTGCGCCATAAGAACGGAGAAATCGAAGATTAAGAAAAATAGAAAAATGTGAAAAAATCTATTGACTCCTACGTTACGTCATAGACTATCCTGTACTTACACGGAAGGAGGAAACCAGAGATGAGAACAGTAAATGAGGTAAGTAAACTGACCGGAGTGAGTATACGCGCTCTGCAATATTACGACAAGATTGGATTGCTGGCACCCTCGGGGTACACAGCATCCGGTTACAGACTGTATGACGATACAGCCCTGGAAACGCTACAGCAGATTTTACTGTTAAAAGAGCTGGAATTCCCCTTAAAGGAAATCGCGAAGATTTTATCCAGTCCCGGTTTTGACAGGGAAAAAGCATTGGATCAGCAGATCGAACTGCTTCTGTTAAAAAAGGAACATCTGGAACAGCTGATTTCTTTTGCCCGTGAAGTAAAGGAAAAAGGAGAAATCAAGATGGATTTTACAGCATTTGATACCAAAAAGATCGAGGAATATAAAGAAAGAGCGAAAGCGCAGTGGGGCGACACACCCGCCTATCAGGAATATGAAAAAAAGAACGGACACAGAAGCGCGAAAGAGGAAAATGTCGTCATGCATGGACTGCTGGAGCTTTTTGTGGAGTTTGGCGGAATGAGGGAAATGGCTGCGGATGAGAATAAGCCGCAGGCACAGGTGAAAAAACTTCAGGATTATATTTCAGAGCATTTTTACCACTGCACGAATGAAATCTTAGCCGGACTTGGACAGATGTATGCGGCAGATGGCGAGTTTAAAAAGAACATCGATCATGCCGGAGGAGATGGAACGGCAGATTTTGCGGCAGAAGCGATCCGGATCTACTGCGAGAGGGCATAAAAAGTGTATGTTAGCGGTGGATCCGTCTGCGGATGTGAGCGCAGTATTGACATCGTTCTTTTTCGTATGATACGATAAACAAATAAAAAAGTCGAAAAATGAGATCTCTGCCAAAAAGCAGCGATATCGGGTGTTCAAAGCACCGCCGCAGATACGGCACATCACAGAATGTGTGAAAGGTGAGGCTTTGAACACTTTTTTTCTTTCAGAAGGAGAACGACAGATGAGTGACGAAAAAAATAAAAAAACAGATGAAGGACTGCAGGGAAATGAGAAGATAGAAAGCGCGGTTGCGGCATTACAAAAAGAACCGTCCGAGGAGATGTTAGCGCATACCCTGACGGTGATCCGCAGACGCATGAACGAAAAAGGGCAGCTCATTTTGGCGGTCGAACCACCGGCGGGTGGCGGACAGTTCCTGGTACAGGCGGTTACGACCGAGGACGGACAGACCTGGTGGACGGCGTTTACCAGCTTTGAGGAAGAAGTAAAAGGCTCCGGAAGCGTGATGTCAACATTTTTAAGCGACATGGAGGAGCTCTTTACGGCAGCAGTTTCAGAAAATGGGATAAGCGGCGTGATCATCAATCCATGGAACCGGACGATCATGCTGGATAAAATGCTTTTAAAAATTATTTTGGGGAGCGATGTATAATGGAAAAAACAGATGAGATAACATGTCCTGAAGATATTTTTAACTGGATGGAAGAAAATGTGGAGTATGGCTGGCTGGATACCGAGGGAAACAGACACATAAGAGAAATGAAGGATTTCCGAAAGCAGTATCGGACCATGTCTGTGGAAGAAAGCATGAAACAAAAAATAGGAACCTGCATAGAACAGGTCGCTGTCATGCATTTTCTGCTGGATAAGATACAGATAAAGAGCAAGATGTACTGTTGCAGAATTTACGAACCGGATGATTATGGAAATCTGGAAGAAGACGAACATATGCATTGCTTTGTGCTGTTTGAAAGAGACGGAAAAATCTATCATCTGGAGCATCCGAATCCGGAAAAGAAGGGGATCTATGAATATGCGACAGAGGAAGAGGCGTTAAAGACAATCGAAGATTATTATGTCGAATTGCGCGGCGGGAAAAAAAGTCCGACCACACAGTTTTATGAAGTGCCGGCCGGTATCAGCTTTAAAGAGTTCAATGCGTATATCAATCATCAGAAGGTACAGTAGTTGAATGGTATTTTCAGATTCCTTAAAAACGCGTGGGTAGGTGTCTGTGAAAAGTAACACCTTGATGGTGACAAGCTGCAAATAAACACCTGTATCTTGGAAAAATAGATTATTTATGGTATGATGTCAATGCATAACTGTAACCAAAAGAAACGGAGAATACGAAGGAGCGTTACAGATGAGAATAAGCTATAATAAACTTCAAAAACTTATGATTGATAATCAAATGAAAAGACAAGATTTAATGCGTGCTGCGGAAATTTCATCGTCTGTTGCAACAAAATTAAATAAGAATGAAACAGTATCCCTTGATGTGCTTATGAGAATTTGCAAAGTATTTCATTGTGATATTGGCGATGTATGTGAAGTCATATTAGACGAATGATATGAGGAGGTCTGAAAATGGCGGCAAGTGGTAAGAAAAATATGTTTAACGAAGCTACCCGTGTCCAAATGCCAGCAATGGTTCATTTGACACGACTTGGTTATACTTATTTTGGAAAAATAACTGAGGATATGGCAAGTACAGTATATGACCCTGATACCAATATCTTAATTGATGTTTTTAAGGAGCAGTTTGCACGGCTTAATCCTACTCACGCAGGAGAAGCGGAACAGACACTGAAAACTATTAGACAGGAATTGGATAATGATGATATAGGACGCAGTTTTTACGAGCGTTTATCGTCTGTTTCGCCTGTTAGATTGGTGGATTTTGAAAATCCAAAGAATAATACATATCATTTTACCGCCGAGTTCACTTGTAAGCGTGACCAAGATGAATTTAGACCTGATATTACATTGTTTGTAAATGGACTTCCACTTGTATTTGTTGAAGTAAAGAAGCCGAATAATCACGGCGGTATGGTTGCAGAAAGCAAGAGAATGAACCAAAAGAGATTTCCTAATAAAAAATTTAGGAGATTTTTGAATATTACACAGTTGATGATTTTTTCTAACAATATGGAATATGACACTATGGGTGGTATTGTTCCGGTTCAGGGGGCATTCTATTGTACGACGGCAAAACAGTCTGCACCGTTCAACTGTTTCAGAGAAGAAAATCCTACTAATTTGGATATTGCACCTTATAATGCAGATTTCCCATATAAGGATATTGACCCGATTGTTGAAAAGAAGATATTGACTGACTTTAATTGTCAGGTTATTCATACTTCTCCAGAATATCAAACAAATTTAGATACCTATACACCGACCAATCGTGTACTGACATCTATGTGCAGTCCTGAAAGATTGCTATTTATATTGAAATATGGAATTGCCTATGTTCGTTTTCATAAAGAAATAAATGGCAAGATAGAGTTTATTGAGCAGAAACATATAATGCGTTATCAACAGATGTTTGCTGCCTTAACAGTAAGAAGTAAGATTGATGAAGGTGTTAATTCAGGTGTTATATGGCATACTCAAGGTAGTGGAAAGACAGCCCTTTCTTATTATCTTACTTATGTTCTTTCTGATTATTTCAGCAAGCAAAATAAAGTTGCAAAGTTTTATTTCATTGTTGACCGTCTTGATTTGCTGAAGCAGGCTTCAGAAGAATTTGAAGCTCGTGGATTGGTTGTAAAAACGGCAAGTTCCCGTGCTGAACTTATGGAGCAGTTCCGTAACAATCAGGCACAAGAGGGAAATACGGGAAAGCCTGAAATTACAGTTGTAAATATACAGCGTTTTGCTGAAGATAGGTCAAAAGTTGACCTTCCTGCGTATGCAACGAATTTGCAGAGAGTGTTTATTATTGATGAAGCACATAGAGGGTATAAACCAGAAGGCTCATTCTTGGCTAATCTTCTTGATGCGGATAAAAATGCGATAAAGATTGCTTTGACAGGAACACCGCTTTTGAAAGAAGAAAGAGAATCTTGGAGAGTTTTTGGTAATTATATTCATACATACTATTATGACAAATCAATTTTAGATGGATATACGCTGAAAATTATCCGTGAGGACATAGAAACTCAGTATAAAGAGCGACTTTCTGAGATTTACGAAAAACTTGAAACTTTGGTAGAAAAGAAAGACGTAAAGAAAAGTCAGATTGTTGAACACGATAACTATGTCAAAGAGTTGCTTAGATATATTATTTCTGACCTAAAGAGATTTAGACAAATTCAGGGAGATAATACGCTCGGCGGTATGGTCATTTGTGAAACAAGTGAGCAGGCAAGGAAGCTGTTTGCGTATTTTGATGAAATTCAAGCAGAACTTAATAAAGACGCTTCTATGAAAAGTCATTTGCGAGCTGGACTTATACTTCACGATAGTGATGACAAGGATACGAGAGATAAGATTATTGATGACTTCAAAAATAATATGACAATTGATATTCTTATCGTTTTCAATATGCTTCTTACCGGATTTGATGCACCAAGATTGAAACGCCTGTATTTTGGACGAAAATTGAAAGACCATAATTTGTTGCAGGCAATTACAAGAGTCAATAGGCCATATAAAGAAAACCGTTATGGATATGTCATTGATTTTGCAAATATAAAAAGGAACTTTGAGGAAACAAATGAAGCGTATCTCAAAGAGCTGAACCGTTTTAATGACCCGAATGAAGTTGGTGCGGGAAATGAAACAGATACATTTAAGCAGGTTATTGAAGACCCGGCAGAACTTATTAAACAAATGCAGGAAGTGCAGCAGGTTCTTTTTAACTATACCACAGATAATGCGGAAGAATTTAGCTCGGAAATATCCACGATTGAGGATAAGCAGGAATTGCTTAAACTTAAAAAAATTCTTATTGCTGCTCGTGATTGTTGTAATTTGGTAAGAACCTTTGGCGATGATGAGTTGAAGGAAACATTTGCAAAAATGGAATTAACAAAGTTGCCTTCATTGATTTCAGAGGTGCAACATCATATTGATAACATAAATCAGAAAGAACTTTTTGCAAGTGATGATACCACGAAATTGCTTGTCAATGAAGCAATGGAGGATATTACATTTAATTTCAGCAAAATCAGTGAAGAAGAATTGAAAATCGTCGGTGGTAAAGACGCAGTAACAGAAAAGTATAAAAAGACTGTTCGTGCCTTTACTCAGAATATCGACCCTGATGACCCTGAGTTTATTACTTTGCAGGAAGCATTTTTGCTTCGCTTCAAGCAACATGGTTTTGAACCTAAGAGTGTATCTGAGATTGAGGAGCAAGGAAAGGAATTGGAAGATATTCTGAAAAAGCTTGATGAATTGCAGAAGAAAAACACGGTTCTGCTGAGAAAATATAATGGCGATGCGAAATTCGCAAGGGTTCATAAAAGAATCAGGGAAGAAAATCTTGCTCGAAAAGCAGCAAATAAACAGCCGATTGTTTCAGAGTATGATATGTCTATTATGAATGTTTTGCTTTCTATTAAGTCTGATATTGACCAGAAAGTGTATGACAGAAATGATATATTGAAGAAAGACGCATATTTTGAGAGAACGGTTATGACACAAATAAAAGCAGGCATTGATAAGTTGGGAATAGCGAGTGCTCGTGAGGATAGAGTATTTATACAGAGCAGGATTACAAAACAGTATCTTGACCAGTATAACCAGACTTATTCAGTGGCATAAAGGAGAACACAATGGAAGAAATAAAGACGATAAAAGAAAAAACCATAGAGTTGATAGATGCCTTAAAAGCAACTTGTCAGACCTATGGTATGGGAAACGATGGTAACGAATATAAAATTATCACACAGGTTTTCCTTTATAAGTTCCTCAATGATAAGTTCGGATATGAAGTAAAAAAAGTAAGTCCGGTTCTTAAAAATGCTGAAAAATGGGAACTTGCTTATGCAGAAATGTCAGAAGATGACCGCTTGGATATTTTGGATAGTTTACCGTCAGATATTCCATTACTTAATCCGGAACATCTTATTGCCAACTTATGGAATCAGCAGGCAAAAGGCGATTTTGATTTAATCTTTGACAGCACGATGACAGATATAGCAGATAAGAATATTGATATATTTTCAACTCAGACTGCTCAGAATACTAAAATACCACTTTTTGAAAAGTTGACACAGTATGTAACGGACGATACAGCAAGAGCACCTTTTGCCCGTGCTTTGGTTGATAAGTTGGTAAACTTTTCTTTTGAAGAAGCATTTGAGAAGCACTATGATTTTTTTGCAGATATATTTGAATATCTGATAAAGGACTACAATACCGCAGGCGGTGGTAAGTATGCAGAGTATTATACTCCTCACGCTATTGCAACGATTATGGCAAGATTGCTTGTTGGAAATGCAACTGATTTACATAGCATTGAGTGTTATGACCCATCAGCCGGAACAGGAACACTTTTGATGGCTCTTGCCCATAAAATTGGCGAAGAAAAGTGTACGATTTTTGCACAGGACATTTCACAGCGAAGTAATAAAATGTTGAAACTTAATCTTATCCTGAACAGCTTGGTATCTTCTCTTGACCACGCAATTCAAGGAGATACGCTGATTGCTCCATATCATAAGAGTGATAATGGACAGGAATTAAGAACTTTTGATTATGTAGTTTCAAATCCGCCTTTTAAAATGGATTTTTCGGATACAAGAGAGCGTATAGCTGCAATGCCTGTTCGTTTTTGGGCGGGAGTTCCGAAAGTACCTGCAAAAAAGAAAGAGAGTATGGCAATTTATACGTTGTTCATTCAGCACGTTCTTAATTCATTGAAATCAACCGGAAAAGGTGCGATTGTAGTTCCTACCGGATTTATAACTGCAAAGTCGGGCGTAGAAAAGAAAATATTACAACATATTGTAGATGAGCATATTGTTTATGGCTGTATTAGTATGCCGTCAAATGTATTTGCTAATACCGGAACTAATGTATCAGTATTATTTTTCGATAATTCAAGAAAAACAGATAAGGTTGTACTGATAGATGCTTCAAAACTGGGAGAAGAATATAAGGACGGTAATAATCAGAAACGCAGACTTCGTGATTTTGAGATTGATAAAATTGTTGATACATTCCTTAATAAAGAAGCTGTTGATGATTTTTCAGTTGCTGTTACCTATGATGAAATCAAAGAAAAGAAGTATTCACTTGCGGCTGGACAATATTTTGATGTAAAAATCGAATATATTGAATTGTCACAGGACGAGTTTAATGCTCGTATGAGTGCCTATGCGGAGAAATTGCAGGAATATTTTGCAGAGGGCGACAAACTGAAAACGGAAATCATGGAACAGTTAAAGAAGGTAAAATATGAATAAATGGACATATACAACACTTGGGAAAATATCAGAGATTATTACGGGACCATTTGGAAGTCAGTTACATCAATCGGATTATGTGGAACAAGGAATCCCAGTAGTTATGCCACAAGCCATAGACAGTAGGAAAGTAAATTATGCGTCTATCAATTATGTGTCTAATGAAGATGCAATAAGACTTGAAAGATATAAAACCATAATTAACGACATATTATATGCCCGCCGAGGAGATGTAGAAAAACACGCTTTTATAAAGGAAAAGGATAATGGTGTTTTATGTGGGACAGGTTGTTTACGAGTGCGAATAACAACATCAGAAGTAGAACCAGAATTTATATCTTTTTTTCTCAATAGAGAAGAAACTAGAAAATGGCTTGTTACACACGCAGTAGGTACAAATATGCCTAATTTGAATACAGATATTTTATCTGATGTTCCAATAGCTTATCCGTTGCTTGAAGAACAAAGAAAAATTGTTCAGGTTTTAAATAGCCTTGATGAGAAAATTGCTTTAAATAGTGCGGTAAACGATAATTTAGAGCATCAATCACTGATGGTAGCCTGACCGTTCATTAACATAGGCAGCAACCAGTCACGAAGATTAACAAGTAATTCGTTTTCAAGTTTATTTTGTTCTTGTAAATAAATTAATTTGTTTAATTCTTGCAAGTAAAACATGTCGTTTGGTATAAATACAGGTATATTTTCTACATCACTTTTCGTAATAAATTTTACAATCGAACCTGAAGAACGTGATTTAAAAGAATTTATCCTGTATAGGCTTGCTAAATATAATAGACCAAAATATTTTTTATCTGGAGTAAGAACGTATGTCCTTTGATACGCATTAAACTTTCCAGAATAATGTTTGACATTGAAATCTCCATTACCTGCTATAAGTATAGAAGATGAATCAAACACATACTCCTCACACAACAATGGCGTATTTGAGCAAGTGAAGAATTTGTATTTCCCATTTGGTACAGAAAAATTGGCATCTTCTTTACCTGTAACAGCGGTTGCAAGATTTTGAGCAATAGTGTATTCTCCAGAAAGTTTGTGGGTTGCTGCTTTAGCCATCATATTTTCAAAAATCAGGTGCATTTGCTGCTCTAAATTATCGTTTATCCTCTTATTATTTTCAATTTTTCTTGTTATTCCATGAATAACTTTTACTATACGATTTT
>ERZ827512.915-NODE-915-length-33356-cov-10.567370_pt1 | contig 33356 bp, 35 predicted proteins | sample MGYA00519916_ERZ827512 | MGnify/ENA primary metagenome ERZ827512 (study PRJEB31778, sample SAMEA3449335) | human gut metagenome | biome: human gut; feature: human-associated habitat; material: faeces | place: United Kingdom | collected 2010/2012 ... | reverse complement strand
TTTTCAAATCATTATTAATGTTTGCAAAAAATTGTTGTTACATCTTCTTGCGTAGTCGGGATGGAGCGAAGAAAAGTTTTCATATTACCTTACTGTATAAATAACTAATTAATCCCATGAAATGCTTTATATAATGCTCTTGCAGTTTCAGGGCTATCAACACCAGTTGCATTCTTTACAGGAGCAAATTCTTCTTCTCTTTTTACTCTTAAAATACTCATGTTATCAGCAATGCTAAAAGCATCAAATATAAAAGCCTCAAATTTATATGCATTTGGCTCAGTTGGTTCAACTAAATTTCCAGAAGCATCTAAATAACTTGCTTTTTTGAAAGCAACATGATAAGGTAATTTATTTTTGCTAATTTCTTCTAATAATGAAATATTAAATTGATTACACAAAATATGAGATTCTCCATATAAAAGTTCTCCATTTTCATCTAGTGCTTCAGATAATTCTTTAGAAATTTCTGTGTATTCAATAACACTTGGTTTTCCATCTTTTTTACAGAAAACCCCAACTCTTTCTTCTGGACATGCTTTTACAACACTTTTTCCACCAGAAAGGGTATTTTCAGAAACCATAAGTCCAGTTAAAACAGGATCAACCATTTTAACTAAAACATTATCAACACCGCCGATAAAAATCCATTCAATTCCTTTTTCTTGCATATCATATAAAATGCCATTTTTTCTCATAGCTTCAAAAATTCCACCATGACCATCAGCAGCTTGTTTTATTAAACCATGTTCATCTAATAAAATTTTGCCATTTGTATCAAGCATAGGAAGTTTGCCTTGCTTAAAGAATTTAACTGCAGTTTTTGGGTAATCAAAATAATTGTGTTCTTCAAAAAACTTAACAGTATCATCATTATTTTCATCACTTGTCATTAAATACCAAGGAATATCAACTCCGTATTTTGTTCTAGCTTCTTTTATATGCTCACATAAAATTTCGAAAATAGATTTGTGAGAGTCAAGACCTAAATCAAAAGTTCCTTTAGGACCATTATGTCCAAGTCTAGTTCCTTGTCCACCAGCCATAGTAACTACAGCTAATTTTCCTGTTTTAATAACTTCTTCACCAATTTCAGTATATTTTCTTAATTCTTCATCAGAAAGCTCTGATTTAGTTTTGTGTGGAATTGGTTCTAATTTTGCATTTTCAAAATTTGGTTTTGTTTTTGTACTTTCATATAAATTTTGTACTTGATTAAAATCTAATGTTAAAATGTCATCTAATAATTTGTTTTTTTGTTCGTCAGAAAGCTTGTCATAACATTGAAGTAAATGCTCCTGTCCATATTTGGCAAGCAATTCTTTCGCCATTGATAATTTTTCCTCCATAAAGAGTACCTCCCTTAAAAAATTACAACTATATCTTATACGATTTAACAAATTAAGTCAAATTTATTATTGCTAATTTGAAATTATAATGTATTTACAACTAAATATATTACAAGCTTAGGAGTTAATTTTGTATAATTCAAGTTTAATAAACAATTTTTTTTAATAATTCAAAATTACAGTTAGCGCAGTTTGTTGCTTTAATGATATCGGATTTTATAGTTTGAATATTTTTATTATAATGGTTTGAAATAATTATATAAATATCTCTTTCAAGATTTATGCATAGGTTATTTTGGTTAGATATATAAATATAATATATTATATCTGATAAATAGGCTGTCCCCAAATGGAGTGGATTATATCCAAGTTTGAGTAGTTCATTTTTTATTTTTGATTTTATCATATTTTAGTAGTTCCTTTCATAAAACACATTACTATATTTTACTATTTTTTACTTAATACTTTACTCATTTATACAAAATGATACAATAAAAAATATATTTTTATATAAATATTGAAAGTAGCCAATGTATTAAGGAGAATCACATTATGAAAAACACTTTAAAAAAATTACTCATTATGCTTGCATTAGTTTTACTTACTGCAAATTCAACCGTAAGTTATGCTTGTGCAGCTAACAAGGCTGAACGGAATTGTATTGTGACTGAAAATATTACTTTTTTGCAAGAATCAACAGGATATATCGTAGATGAAAATGGTAACTTTTCAACTGTTAAGGAGGTTAAATTTACAGTTCCTAAGTCTACGGTGTACACAATTACAGTTGGAACTAGTGGAAATGCACTAGTATATTTTAGAAAAGGAGATAAAAATATATTCTCTGTTGATCTAAATAAATCCACACATCAAAAAAGGTATAATTTGGTTAAAGGTACTGAATATATAATACAATTTACAAATGAAGATGCAGGAAATAACTTTTTCGTAGCATTGGTGCATCAAACATATGATTAATTAAGTAAAAATAGGTAAAAAGTATTTAACTATTATGGCTACTTTCTTTATTGAAAAAGGGGGAAATACCCCCTTTTTTTAATATTCAAAAATACTAGAAGAAGAGTAAACTTTGTATATATGATCTTTAACTTCTTCAGTTGATTTTCCATTAAAAGTATTTAAAGAATAAATTAGTCTATTATTTTCAATTTTAATATTTGAAACTATACTGTTATCTTTTATTAATTCTTCATATTCTTTTTTTAATTCATCTGTTGTAAACCCACTTCTGCAATATCTGGTACTAATACAAATATTTTTAGAAGTATCAAAAGTAAAAATTATGCTAAGAGTTTTAGGATTATCGGAATCAACGTCATTTTTGGTATAAACAAGAATATGAGATATATTACTTCTTTCAAAAGTTGAGGTAGGGACGGTAAGCCAATTCCAAAATGTTTTTATATAATCTACCTTTCCATTTTCATTAATAATTACCTCATATGATGAAATTTTAAAGCTAAAAAAAGTAATAAATATAAAAAGCATTATTACAATTAATATTAAAATTTTAATTCTTTGAATTAATTTGATTTTTTTTAAATAATTAATTTGCTTGTTTTCGTCAATTTTATTTAGAGTTAGTTCTTCTCCCATATCTTTTAATATTTTTCTACAATCCTCACAATCATTTAAATGTTGCTCAATAAAGGCATTACTAGATTCATTTGTAACTTTGTCAATATAACTAGGCAATAGGTCTTTTACTATTTCACATTCTTTAATTTTTTTCATCAAAATCACCTTCCTTTATTTTTTGTTTTCCCCTATAAAAGGTTACTCTTGCTAAATTTTCACTTATGCCTAAAATATTTCCAATTTCTTTAAAACTTAAATTTCCCATAATTCTCAAATATATAATTTCTTTGCTTCTTTCGTCTAATTTATCAATTTTATTATATAGATACAATTTACTTATGCTGGTTTCTTCTAAGCTATTATTTGTGTAATCCTCAATTGAGGTTAAAGGGATTGTTGAAAAATTTTTATGTTTTTTTAATTCTTTATAATATAAATGTTTTGCTATTTGGCATAACCAAGAAGATAATTTACAGTTACCTTTAAATTTATTTATATTTTTCATTGCAATAAAAAAGGTTTCCTGTGTTAACTCTTCAGACAAAGAGTCGTCTCGAGTAAGGCAAAATAAATATTTATATATTTGCTTTGAATAAGTTACATATATTTCTTCAATGTTATTCGTACCCATAAACACTCCTTTCTTAGTTAAACATAAGAGTCAAAAAAATGGTATTTTGTTACAAATTATAATTAATTATTTATATAATAAAAAATCTTTATTGTTAGAAAAGCAATTTCACAATAAAGATTTATATTGATTATTAATTATCATTTACGATTTTTTTATCATTGTAACCACAAAAAACATCTGTAATTTCTTTTTCACCAGAAGTATTTAAAATTTTGTCATGATCATCTAATATATTTACTATGTCATTATTAAACTCCGTCACCTCGAAAAAATTTATAATTTTAATAAACCTGAGTTGATTTTTTCCTAACCATTTTTTTATACTATTATTTATAATTTCAATATAATCTTTACTTCCACTAACTAATATAATACTACTATTTGAAATTTCATTATTTAAAATATTTTCTACATTAATATATTTTTTATCATCTACGTTTGTCCAACGGATATTTAAAATTTTATTTTTATTTTTTAGATTTAAATTTTGCAACAATACTTTTATATTTTCTTCAATATCACTTTCTAGGAATGTTATTACTTTGTTATTTTCTTCAATTTTAGAATTAATATATGGCAAAATAGTTGTAGCTAAATGCCAATCACTAACATAAAAACCACATAGTTTTTCTACTTGACAATTTTTAATTTTCATACAAAATAACCCCCAGTTTTCTTTTGTTTATCTATGGAAAATTTTACCATTTATTCTTACGGAAGTCAAGGAAAAAAGCTAACAATCGTATGTGTTTATTCGACATTTTTGTATTCTAGGAATTTTTGCATAGTATGCAAAAATTCTGTAGAAGACAAATATGCAAATTACTAGAATTTTTATCAGTTTGCACTGTGTAGAAATTCTTGTAATCTGTTTTTTGTACTCTAAATTTGATTAATAAAAAATGGCAGTAATGTATAAAAAATAAAAAAGTTGTTAATAATTGTATTAATTAATAATTTCTTGAAGGAGATAAAAAAATATGAAAAATTTCAAAAGATTAAAAATTGGGAGAATATTTGTTATTTTAACATTATTAGCTATATTTATACTGATATCTGCAATTTCATATGTAAGTGCTGTTTCAAATAATATTGCAAATAGTGTATTTAGACTACATGTTATAGCAAATAGCGATAGTGAAGAGGATCAAAATTTAAAATTAAAAGTAAGAGATGAATTACTTTCATATATGAATATAATTTCAAAAGACAGCAAAACAAAAGAAGAAGCAATGAAAATTGCAGATGAACACAAGGAAGAATTTATAAAAATTGCAGAAAAAACAATTAAAGAAAATGGATATAATTATACAGTAAATATTCAAATAGGAAAGGCTGATTTTCCAACTAAATATTATGGAGATATAACATTACCAGCAGGAGAATATGATGCATTAAAAGTGCAAATAGGAGAAGCAAAAGGTAAAAACTGGTGGTGTGTAATGTTTCCACCCCTATGTTTTGTTGATGTAAGTACCGGAATTGTACCAGATAATTCTAAACAAGAATTAAAACAAAGCCTAAATGATGAAGAATATGACTTAATAAGCAAAACAGATGAAAATGAAATTGCTTTTAAATTTAAAATAGTAGAACTTTTCCAAAACTGGAGATTAGGCAACAAAAATATTTAACGCCTAGCTTTTATATACAACAAGGTTAAGTTGCCTTGGACTGTACGGGTTGCAAAGCAACCCTGTACATGTGGCGAAGCCACTTTTCTTATTTACAGACTAATATCTTGCCAAATAATATAAATTGTGATATAAAAATAGAAGAAAATAAAAATGGAGGTAATTCCTTTGGATAAGTTAGTAATAAGTGGACCAACAAAATTAAAAGGAGAAGTAACAATAAGCGGAGCTAAAAATGCAGCAGTTGCAATATTACCAGCAACTTTATTGATTAATGGAATATGCAAAATAGAGAATTTACCTAATATTAGTGATGTAAAAATGTCATGCAAAATTTTAGCCGAGTTAGGAGCTAAAATTACATGGATATCAGATAATGAAATTGAAATAGATACAAGAGACATATGTTGTACACAAGCTCCAATAGATATGACAAGCAAATTTAGGGCTTCATATTATTTATTAGGAGCATTACTTAGTAGATGTGGACATGCAGAAGTTGGGCTTCCAGGTGGATGTAATTTAGGTGCAAGACCAATTGACCAACATATTAAAGCTTTTGAAGCATTAGGAGCAAAAGTAGTAGTTGCACAAGGAAAAGTTACAGCTAAAGCAAAGAAAATGGTTGGAACATCTATATATATGGACGTGGTTTCTGTTGGTGCAACAATAAATGCAATGCTTGCATCAGTACTTGCCGAAGGAACAACAACTATAGATAATGCTGCAAAAGAACCACATATAGTAGACGTTGCAAACTTCTTAAACACTATGGGGGCAGACATTCGTGGAGCGGGTACAGATGTTATAAAAATAAATGGTGTTAAAGAATTAAAAGGAAATGCTACATATTCAGTTGTACCAGATCAAATAGAAGCAGGAACATTTATGCTTGCAGCAGTTGCTTCTAGAGGAGATATTACAATTAAAAACTGTATTCCAGAACACTTGGATTGCATAACAGCTAAAATACTTGAAATAGGTGGAACAGTAAAAGACATGGGTGACTCAATTAGAGTTACAATGAATAAAAGACCTACAAAAGCAATTGTAAAAACACTTCCATATCCAGGCTTCCCAACAGATATGCAACCACAAATGGGAGTTGTGCTTTCAATAGCAGATGGAACAAGTATGATTCATGAGAGTATATGGGAATCAAGATTTCAATATACATCTGAGTTGAATAAAATGGGAGCAAAGATTACGGCACAAGGAAAATCAGCAGTATTTGAAGGAGTTAATGAACTAACTGGAGCACCAGTATATGCTACAGATTTAAGAGCTGGAGCAGCACTAATTATTGCTGGTATTATAGCAAAGGGAGAAACTCAATTATATAATATTGAACATATTGATAGAGGATATGAAAATATTGAAGAGAAATTCAGAAAATTAGGAGCAAATATACAAAGAGTGACAGAGTAAAGGACGAATACACAAATGTTTAATTTTTGTAGTTTATATAGTGGAAGTAGTGGAAATAGTTTATTTGTACAGACTGATAATACAAAAATTTTAGTTGATGCAGGAGAAAGTGCAAAAAAAATTGAAACAGCTTTAAATAGTATAGATGTAAATATAGATGATATTGATGCAGTTATAGTTACACATGAACATTCAGATCATATAAAAGGTTTAGCAACAATATCAAAAAAATTTGATATACCAATATATGCAAATAGAGAAACATGGGATGCTATGCCTCAAGTTGCAGAGAAAACTCAAAATCAAAATTTATTTAATGTAAATGAAAAATTTGAAATTGGAGATTTAAAAATAATACCTTTTTCAATACCACATGATGCAGCAAACCCATGTGGATTTAACATATTTTACAATAATCAAAAAATAAGTATAGCAACAGATATAGGACATATGGATAAAAAAATAATAAAAAACTTAGAAGAAAGTTCTTTTATATTATTAGAATCAAATTATGATCCTAATATATTATCATATTCAAAATATCCATATTCACTAAAACAAAGAATAGCGGGGCCAAATGGACATTTATCAAATGAAGCAGCTGGAAAAACAATTTCATATTTGTTAAACTCAGGTTTAACAAATGTTATGCTTGGACATTTAAGTAAAGAAAATAATTTTCCAGAACTTGCTTATAAAACAGTTGTTGATGAATTATGTGCTAGTAATTTTGATGAAAATAAAATAAAAATTGCTGTTGCAAGTAGATCAAATCCAAGTGAAATATTAAATTTAGAGGTATCATAAATGTTACATATTGATTGTATTTGTGTTGGAAAATTAAAAGAAGATTATTTAAAAAATGCAATATTAGAATACTCAAAAAGACTTTCTAAATATTGCATTTTTAATATTATAGAATTACAAGATGAAAAAGTTCCAACTAATTTAAGTGAAGCTGAAAAAGCAAAAATAATTGAAAAAGAAAGTAATAATATTTTAGTAAATATAAAAGATAATAGTTATGTAATTGCATTAGATTTAACAGGAAAACAATATACATCTGAGGAATTTTCTAAAAAAATAATGCAAATTACAAATTATTCTTCACATATTACATTTTTAATTGGTGGAACATTAGGAATGTCAAAAACTTTATTATCGAGAGCAAATGAATTAATATCATTTTCAAAAATGACATTTCCACACCAATTAATACGTGTATTTTTATTAGAACAATTATTTAGAGCTTTTAAAATTGAACATAATGAAACTTATCATCATTAATATATATAAGAATGTAGAGGAAATTAAAAAGATAATCAAAAATTATAATAAATTGGGGGCACTATAATTTATAATTAATTTGGGGGCTACCGAAAGAAAAAATATATACACAATAAATAGGGGTTATACAGGAAATTTCCTCTACAAAAATAAAATCATAAATTTAAAATTTTTTGGTTAAAATTTAGAAATTAATTTTTTAGAATAAAATTTTGTCATTCAAAAGTAAAAACAAAGTTGTATTGAAATTTAAACTCTAAAATTATAATACAATAAATTACTTGTAATGTCAACAAAAACATTACGACATAATTCGACATACTATTACAGACACAATGATTCCAACGATATCAGATAACAGTGCGACTAATAGTGCAAATCGAATTTTTTTTATTTTTACGCAAGAGGTATAAATTGCAATTACATAAAAAGTTGTTTCTGTTGAACCCATAATTGTAGAAGTTATATTTCCTATTAAACTGTCAACTCCGTAATTATTCATAAGATCAACAGCTACACCTATTGATGCACTTCCAGAGATAGGTCTTAACATTACTAAAGGAAGAATTTGACTTGGAATTCCAAGTAAATTAGTAATAGGAGAGATTATAGATATTATAAAACTCAAAATTCCAGAATTACGAAGTAATCCTACTGCTAAAAAGATTCCAAGTAATGTTGGAAAAAGCTCAATTACTATTTTTATACCATCTTTTGCACCATCTAAAAATGTATCAAAAACTTTAATTTTTTCTTTTAACCCAAAAAGAACAATGATAATTATAGTAGCTGGTATAGCAAAAGCAGATAAAAAATTAGATATTTGCATAAACTCACCTTTATATTAAAACTTTTTATGTGTCAAAATTTTAGTTAAAATAATACCAAAAATAGCAGAAAATATGGTTGATATCCATATTGGAACAATAACGCTATTAGGAGCAGTTGAACCAAGAGATGTTCTAATTGCAATCACATTTGTTGGAATAAGCTGGATTGCTGCAATATTTATAATAATAAACATAATCATAGAATTACTTAATGTGTCCTTTTTGGTATTATCTTTCTGCAATGTATTCATAGCTTGTAAGCCGATTGGAGTGCTGGCATTTCCTAGACCTAAGAAATTTGTGACCATATTCATAGAGATTTCCTCTTTTGCTTGTTTATTATTTTTTAGTTCAGGAAATAAAAATTTAATAAAGGGACTTAATGCTTTATTTAAAATATTTATTAAGCTTGTTTTTTTTACAATTTCCATTATTCCATTCCATAAGCAAATTGTTCCAAAAAAAGTAAGAGTTAAATTAACTGCAGAATTCATAGAACCAAAAATTCCATTACTTGCATTTTCTATATTACCAGACAGCAAAGCATATATAATTGAAATTATAATAAAAATAGGCCAAATAATATTTAACAAAAAATCACCACACTTTTTATTTATAAGTAAAGTCTCATTTAATCATATTCGAATAAATTATATTTATTACATATAAAAATGATTCGACAAAATTCGACTTTTTAAAAAACAAAATTACAAAAATTGTTAATTTTTTAATGAATTTTTGTTGCAATTACAAAGCTTTTGTGATATTATCATTTAGTAATAAATTTGTCGAAAAATGTAATTTAAGGAGGTGCTGTATGAAATCTACAGGAATAGTAAGAAGAGTTGATGAATTAGGAAGAGTAGTTATACCAATTGAACTAAGAAATAAATTCGAAATTGCAGAAAAAGATCCAATAGAAATATACGTTGACGGCTCTAATATAGTATTAAAAAAGTTTGAACCAAACTGTATATTTTGTGGTAATTCTAAAAAATTATCAGAATATAAAGGAAAATTAATTTGTGATAAATGTTTAAATAAAATATCAGAAATAAAAGAAGCAGAATAAGTAAAAAAAATAGTGTAAAAAAGATTACACTATTTTTTTTATATAAATTTTTGATAAATTTCATTTTTACTAACATTTCTATCTTTAGCAATTTGCTTAATAATTTCTTTTTTATCTAATCCTAATTTTTCGTAAAAATTATAATGTTCTTCTAAACTCATTTTAGAAAAATCAGTCTCATCAGAATTTTCATCTTTATTTAAATCCAAAATAATTACATATTCGCCTTTAGGGTCAGAAGATAGACTAATTAATTCCGAAACTGTACCATATATTTTTTGTTCATGAATTTTTGTAAGTTCCCTTACCAAACATCCTTGAACATCTCCAATATTTTCTAAAATATCTTCTAACGTTTTTAATAATTTGTGTGGAGCTTCATACAAAATAACAGTTTTTTGTTCTTTCATAATTTGTAATAATTTTTCTTTACGATTTTTCTTATTTAGTGGTAAAAAACCATAAAAGGAAAATTCAGTTGTAGAAATTCCAGAAACAATTAAACTATTAATAAAAGCACATGCACCAGGTATTGGAATAATTTCAATATTATTTTTAATTGCTTCTTTTACAATTTCTTCCCCTGGATCAGAAATACCAGGTGTGCCTGCATCTGTTACTATAGCTATATTTTTACCAGCTAATACTTTTTCAATTAAACTTTCAGATTTTATATCTTCGTTATGTCTATGATAGCTAATCATTGGCTTACTAATTTCAAAATGATTTAATAACTTTAAAGTTTGTCTTGTATCTTCAGCAGCAATTAAATCAATATTTTTTAATGTATCTATTGCACGAAATGTTATATCGCTTAAATTTCCAATAGGTGTAGCCACCAAATAAATTTTACCAGCCATGTATTCCTCCTATATTTTATTATATATTTTTAATAATTCCTCTGTATAAGTTCCATCAGAATTATAAATATACAAGGGCTTATCAATTTTTAAAAAAGGTTTTGCATTTTTAGTTGCTTTAATTAAAACTAAATTTGGAGCCTTGTCACAGCTTGGTTGTACTAATTTTAATTCTTTAGGCTCTAATTTATATTTCCTAAAAATAGATAAAATATCAACTAATCTTTCAGGTCTGTGAACCATATAAATACTAGATTGATCTTTTAATAAGTAACTAGAAATTGCAATAAAATCTTCTAAATCAGCAGTTATTTCGTGGCGAGAAATAAGTTTTGACTTTAATTCATTAATTCCTCCAGTACCTTTAGTTTTATATGGTGGATTTGTTACAATAACATCAAAAGAATTGGTTTCATAAATATTTCTTAAATTTTTAATATTTTCACAAACAATTTCTATTTTATCTTGTAGATTATTTAACAAAATGCTTCGATTAGCCATATCGGCAACTTCTTTTTGAATTTCTATTCCAATAATTTTTGAAGCTCTGGTTTTTGCTGAAAGCAGTATTGGCAAAATACCAGTACCAGTACCTAAATCAATAACTTTTGCGTTTGATTTAACATTTTTAGCAAAATCAGAAAGCAATACACTATCCATACCAAAACAAAAACCATTTTTATTTTGAATAATCTTTAAATTATTTAATTCTAAATCATCAATTCTTTCATTTTCCCTTAATTCCATAAAATACCTCTATATAAATATACCACAAAATCATACTTTTGAAAACAATTATTAATAGTTTTTAAACTATTTTAATATTAAAATTGAAAAAACTATATAAAAACTAAAAGTTTTTTCATAATTTTGAAAAAACTTGACTATAATAAGAAAGAATAGTATAATTATTTATAGTTAGGAGGACTTATGGAAAGAATAAATAGAGAAAATTATTTATCTATATTAAAAAATTTCAAAGATCAACAAATAATAAAGGTTATTACAGGAATAAGAAGATGTGGTAAGTCAACATTACTAGAAATATTTCAAGATTATTTAATAGAAAATGGAATAGAAGAAAAACAAATAATATCAATAAATTTTGAAAATTCAGATTATGAAGAATTACAAGATAGAAAAAAACTATATGAATATATAAAAGAAAAACTAGTAAAAGGAAAAAAGACATATGTTTTTTTGGATGAAATTCAGAATGTAAATGAATTTGAAAAAACAGTAGATAGTTTATTTATAAATAAAGACGTAGACCTATATATAACAGGTTCAAATGCGTATTTATTATCTTCAGAACTGGCAACTTTACTTACAGGAAGATATATAGAAATAAAAATGTTGCCATTATCATTTAAAGAATATTTATCAAGCTTCAAAGATAAAACAGATTTGTCAAGAAAATTTAGAGATTATTTGAGATATAGTTCATTTCCACAAGCAATTCAATTATATAAAATAAATCCTGAAAATATAAATTTATTTTTAGATGGAATATACAACACTATTTTATTTAAAGATGTAATGCAAAGAAAAGGAATAACAGATAAAAATGTTTTAGAGAGAATTACAAAATACTTATATGACAATATAGGAAATAGAACGAGCATGAAAAGTATAAGTGATAATATAGAGGGAATAGAAAAAAATTCATCCTATAATACAATTTCGAACTATGTAGATGCATTGTTAGATAGCTATTTAATATTTAAAGCTAATAGATATGATATAAAAGGAAAAGAATTCTTAAAGACTCAAGAAAAATATTATGCTGTAGATATAGGATTAAGATATTATATGCTAGGGCAAGGCTCTGGTAAAGACATGGGACATATACTAGAAAATGTGGTGTATCTTGAATTATTAAGAAGAGGGTTTGAAGTATATATAGGAAAATACGATGATTTAGAAGTTGATTTTGTAGCAAAAAAACCTGAAAATACTATATATTATCAAGTAGCATTAACAACTAGGGAGGAAAATGAGGCAAACAGTAAAATTTTAGCTAGGGAATTAACGCCTTTAAAGAAAATAAATGATAATTATCCTAAATATATTTTGACATTGGATGATGATTTAGATGCCGATTTTGATGGAATAAAAAAGATAAATGTATTAGACTGGTTACTTGAAGAAAAATAATATTGATATAATAGTTTGTCAGAACATGTATATGACAAGCTATTTTTATATATAGGAAATTACTATACAACTAATTGCAACCCAGAATTTTGTGGATTGAAAACACTTGCTAAAAATAAAAAAATATTGTATTATATAAATGTTACCAAAAATGTGTCTATAGCTCAGTTGGATAGAGCGCTCGCCTCCTAAGCGAGAGGTCGCAGGTTCAATTCCCGCTAGGCACACCATATTTTTTTAGGAGAAAGCATGTTAGAAAAAGAAAAATTTATGAAAGAAGCTTTAAAACAGGCACAAAAAGCTTATGAAAAAGGCGAAATACCTGTTGGGGCTGTTATTGTGAAAAATAATAAAATAATAGCAAGAGCATATAATGAAAAAGAAGAAAAATTAGATACTACGAAACATGCTGAAATTTTGGTAATTCAAAAAGCAAGTAAAAAGTTAAAAGCATGGAGATTAGCTGACTGCGAAATGTATGTTACATTAGAACCTTGTAGTATGTGTGCAGGGGCTTTAATACAATCAAGGCTAAGAAAAGTATATATTGGAACAATGGATAAAAAAACTGGTGCTTGTGGTTCTGTTTTAAATTTATTAGACTATGAATTTAATCATAAAGTAGAAGTTGAAACAGGAATATTACAACAAGAATGTGAAAAAATCTTAAAAGATTTTTTCAAAGAATTAAGAGACAGCAAAAAGAAGAGTTAAAAAAGTTTACTATACAATTTTAAATTATTTACATATAATAAATGGAGCAGTATCGAAGTGGTCATAACGAGGTTGATTCGAAATCAATTAGGCGTGTTAAAGCGCCACGTGGGTTCGAATCCCACCTGCTCCGCCATTTAGTTAAAGATGTGTCCCCTAACTGACAAAAATGTCAGTTAAAGAAACGTCCCCAAACTGACAAAGGAGATTAATATGTTTACGGAGAGTAGAAAACAAACGATAAAGTTGGTTATTGCAATTTCAATAATATGTTTAATACTTATAACAGTGGCTATTCTTATGATTAAGTATGAGGTTGAGGGTGAAACTAATATGCCTTTTAAGCTTTCAAAGGTTATAGTTGTTGGTACTGTTGAAGGTGTTGAAAAAAATGAAAGTGATAAAAAATGGGATTTTAGTATTTTTCAAAATAATGATATTCACTTTTATATTGATCAAAATAAAGAGAATACACAAGATTTACTAATTAAATCAGTTAAAATAGAAAATATTAACATTATTGAGCAACCACAAAAAGGCACTATTAAAGCATATATGCCTAATAGTGAAGAGGGAAGATTGTTTAGTTATGATGAGCAATTTGAAGTAAAAGAAAAGCTAGAATATAAAGGTGCAAGTCAAAGTAGTTCTACTAATTTGGCAATTGGTAGTAAAGGTGGTACTGCATTAATACGTATTAGTAATACTGATATTGGTAATTACACATCAGATAAAGATAAACAAATTGAACATGACGCTTCTTTATTAGAAAAAATAGAAACAAATAAGGAAGAAATAAAATTTAAAGTTTCTTTTGATTTTATAATAGAAACTACAAAAGCAAAGTATAAGTCAAATATTGAACTTGAACTTCCAACAGGTAATTTGGGAGAAGAAAAAAATTGTTATTTAGAGATTGATGATACAAGTGATATAATCTTTAAAAGAGTCAAATAATACTTGATATTTAAACTAAAAAAGTATATAATTCAAATGATATGATTAAAGTAAGCCTAGTCATTGTATGGAGAATAAACCAATAAAAGCCTATGAACCTTGTCAGATCCGGAAGGAAGCAGCAATAAGTAGATACTTTTGTGTGGAGTTATTCTCCATAGAGTGACTGGTGACCTGAATTTTCATATCATTTATTTAATGGAACTAGTATTAGTAATATAATATTTCTATAGCAGTTACTTTAAAAATACTATATTACTAATAACAAAAGTAAAGAAAAGGTGATAAGAGTATGGCATATACGGCTTTGTATAGAAAATTTAGACCACTAAAATTTTCGGATATGGTTGGTCAAGAGGCTATTACTAAGACATTAAAAAATCAAATTATGTCAGGTAGAGTTGGTCATGCATATTTATTAAATGGTACCAGAGGAACAGGTAAGACTACTACTGCTAAAATTTTAGCAAGGGCTGTAAATTGCTTAAATCCTCAAGATGGAGAACCATGTAATGAATGTGAAATTTGCAAAGCTGCACTATCAGGTTCTTTAACAGATATTGTTGAAATGGATGCTGCTTCAAATAACAGTGTAGATGACATTAGAGCAATTCGTGATGAGGTTAATTTTTTACCAACACTTGCAAAATATAGAGTATATATTATAGACGAGGTTCACATGCTTTCAACAGGAGCTTTTAATGCACTTTTAAAAACATTAGAAGAACCACCAGCACATGTTAAATTTATATTAGCTACAACAGAACCACAAAAGTTACCAGCAACAATACTTTCAAGATGCCAACGTTTTGATTTTAAAAAAATATCAAATGACGATATTAGTAGAAGACTTGAGTATGTATGTAAAGAAAGTAATATAGAAATTACAAAAGAGGCTTTAAAAATAATATCAGTTTTAGCAGATGGAGCAATGAGAGATGCTTTAAGTATTCTTGAAAGATGTATTCAAGAGGGAAATGATAAAATTGATGAAAACTTAGTTAAGGATTTAGTTGGAATTCCAAAGCTAACATTTATAGCACAAATTATGAAAGCAATTGCTGAATACAAAGTAGAAGATATACTAAAAATAATTGAAGAAATTACTAATCAAGGAAAAGAATTAAATAATTTATTATGGGAAATTATTAAATATGCTAAAGATATGTTAGTATATAAAACAGGAGGAAAACTTGAAATATACAGTCAAGACGAGTTAAAGCAAATGGATGAAATTTCAAAACAAATTTCAAAAGAAAGATTATTACAAATAATATATGCTTTATCAGAACTTGAAAATAATATGAAATGGTCTTCACAAAAAACAGTATTATTTGAAGTAGAAATGATTAAACTTTGTAGTCCACAAGAAAGTGCAAATACATCAGGTCTTGAAGATATAACAGCAAGATTAAATAATTTAGAAAATAAAATAAACTCAGGAAATATTAAAGTAGCAGTTCAACAGAGAACAGAATCAAAAGAAGAAAAGAAATTTGATAAAACTGTAGGAAAAGTACACATTGAGCAAGTTTCAAATTTAAATATAGAAAAATTGCCATTCTGGAATAAAATAATTGAGCAACTGAAACAAGACAGAAAAATGCTTTTAGCAAGTAACTTACTAAATACAGTTGCAACAATGTTAAATGACATGACAGTTGGTATAGTATTTCAAAATGGATTAACTCCATTTGTAAAAAGCATTATGGAAAAACCTGAAAATATACAAGAATTAACAAGACTTGTTTCAATAGAATGTGGAAAAGAAATGAGAATTAAATTATTAGATTGCCAAGATGCTATTTTAGCTCAAAAAGCTAAAGAAAAAAGCTCAGAAGATACAATTAAAGAGGAATTAGATATTCCAATAAATATTATAGAAGAATAGGAGTGTATTACAATGTCAAAAAGAGGTTTCCCAGGAGGAATGGGTGGATTTGGTGGAATGAACATCAACCAATTAATGAAAGAAGCAAAAAAAATGCAAGCAGATATGGAAAAATCACAAACAGAACTTGCAAATAAAGAATTTGATGCAAGTGTAGGTGGTGGAGCAGTATATGTAAAAGTATCTGGTAGCAAAGAAATAAAAGAAATTAAAATTCAAAAAGAAGCTGTTGATCCAGAAGATGTTGAAATGTTACAAGACTTAATACTAAGTTGTGTAAATGAAGCATTAAGAAAAGTAGATAGTGCCCAAGCTCAAGAGCTTGGAAAATATAATATTCCGGGGTTAATGTAATATGTCATATTATTCACCATCAATAGAAAAATTAATTGAAGCATTTGAAAAATTGCCTAGTATTGGAAATAAAACAGCAGCAAGGCTTGCATTTCATATATTAGATGCAAGTGAAGAAGAAACTAATGAATTTATAAAAGCAATACAAGATGCAAAAAAAAATTTAAAATATTGTTCTCAATGTTATAATATTACAGACACAGATCCTTGCCCAATATGTGGTAATCAAAATAGAGATCATTCTGTTATTTGTGTTGTTGAAGATGTAAGAGATGTTGTTGCAATGGAAAGAACACATGAGTTTAAAGGTGTTTACCATGTATTGCATGGAAGCATTTCTCCAATGAATGGGGTAGGACCAGATGATATAAAATTAAAGGAATTGCTTTCACGTTTAATGGAAGGACAAGTTAAAGAAATAATTTTAGCTACAAACCCAAGAGTTGAAGGAGAAGCAACAGCAATGTATATATCAAAACTTGTAAAACCACTTGGTGTAAAAGTTACAAGAATAGCACATGGAATTCCAGTAGGCGGGGATTTGGAATACACAGATGAAGTTACATTAAGTAAAGCATTGGAAGGAAGAAGAGAACTATAAGAAAAAAGAAAAAGATTGAGAATATTATTTTCTCAATCTTTTTTGAATTTATTTTAATAATATATTGCAAATTTCTTTAGTAGAATTCTTTTTTGCAAGTTTAATTGCATTTTCTTTCATTTGCTCAAGTTTATTTTCATCTTTAAATACTAAATCAATAATGTCATCTGGGTTATCAGTTGATTTAAGCCATACACCTGCTCCTTTAGATTCTAAAAATTCAGCATTTTCTTCTTCTTGACCAGGAATTGGGTTTATTATAATCATTGGCAAACTAGAAGCTAAGGTTTCGGTAGTAGTAAGTCCTCCTGGTTTACTAACAACTAGGCAAGATATATGCATAAGTTCTGGAACTTTATCAGTAAAACCAAGAACTCTAACTCTATCTTCAGCTTGATTGTTTTTAGCAAGTTCTTCAAATGCTTCTTTCATTTTTTCATTTTTACCTGCAACAGCAACAATTTGAAAATCAGTAAGTTTTTTTATAAAAGAATCTAATACTTGGACAGTTCTATCTTTTCCTAAACCAAATTCACCGCCACCAAAAAACAATATTACTTTTTTATCTGGATTTAAATTAAACATTTTATAAATTGCTTCTTTATCAAAAGTTTCAAAAAATCTATCAGACATTGGAATTCCAGTAACATGAATTTTATTTTCATTAATTCCAAGATCAATCATATCATTTTTCATAGTATCATTAGAAACAAAAAAGTTATTTGTATATTCACTACCAACAAGCCATTGTTTATGAATAGCAAAATCAGTTAAAATAGTAGCTATTTCACAATCTATTTTACCTTTACCTTTTAAATAACTTGCCATTTGACTACTAAAAGGATGTGTAGAAATAATTAAATCTGGATTAATTTCATTAATTAATTTACTAAGTTTTTTAGCCATTAATTTATTGCTATCTTTACTTATTTCAGATAATAAACCTTTTTCAGAATCAAAATAAACTTTACCCCATAGCTTTGGTACCTTTTTTGCCATTTCTCTATAAGCACCAGTTGTTACTTTTTCTAAAGGTTTATTTATGTATTTCATACAGTCAACCATTTCTGATTCGACATCTGTAAAATTTTCTGTTATATATTTTTGAATAGATTTTGCAGCAGATAAATGCCCACCGCCATATGCTGCATAAAAAATTAGAACTTTTTTCATATAAAAATATAATCTCCTTTTATTTATTTGAGGTAATTGTATCATACATTATATAAAATTACAAAGTTTTTTTAAATTGAATAAATTTACAAAAAAATGTGCAAAATATCAGTAATAAAAATATAGGAGTTTATTATGAATAAAAAAATAATTTTTGTCTTTATTTTGGCTTTTATAATATTTATTACAATATTTTATATAACAAATTTATTGCCAAAAGAGAATGTACAAGCTGCAAGTAGTGGCAGTAGCTCAGATATACAACTTCTTGCAAGAGCAATAAATGGTGAAGCAAGAGGAGAGCCTTATGAAGGGCAAGTGGCAATTGGAGCCGTAATATTAAACAGAGTAAAAGATTCAAGATTTCCAAACACAATTGCAGGAGTAATCTATCAGTCAGGTGCATTTACTGCAGTATCTGATGGACAAATCAATCAAGCGATGGAAGACGAGGCTACAGTAATGAAAGCCGCAAGAGATGCAATGAATGGATGGGATCCAACTAATGGTGCTGTATATTATTTCAATCCTGCTACTGCAACAAATAAATGGATTTGGTCAAGACCACTTATAAAAACTATTGGAAAACATAGATTTTGTAAATAAGGATAGTATTAAGTAGTCTATGAAAAATTGTAGCGGAGCACAGTGTGCTTCATAAATAAGAAAGGAAGATAGAAAATGAATAAATTAGTAGATTGGAAAAATAGATTAAAAGACAGACACATGCTTAGTGTTATATTAGCTTTATTTGCCATAATAATAGCAATGGGAATATGGATTTATAAAAAACAAGTGGATTATAGACAAGCTTCAGAAAATCAATATAATATGGCTTTTTATGAATTAGTAAATTATGTACAAGATGTAGAAACATATTTAGCAAAATCATTAATATCAAGTACATCAGAGCATGGAGCAGAAACATTAACAAATGTGTGGAAAGAAGCGAATTTAGCACAAGTATATTTGTCAAGATTGCCAATTGAATCTGTAGAACTTGAAAAAACAGCAAAATTTTTAAATCAGGTAAGTGATTACAGTTACTCTTTATCAAGAAAAAATATAAAAAATGAAAAATTAACACAAGAAGATTTAGATAATTTAAAAGAATTACACGATTATAGTATAGAACTAAAAAATACACTAGATCAGTTATCAACAGATATAGGTAGCGGAAGAATTAGCTGGGGTGAATTAACTAAAAAGGGTACAGTTGCATTTGCACAAGAAGTTAGTAATATATCAAAAAGTAGTTTTAGTAATATGGAGCAAAACTTTCATGAATATTCTGGCTTAATATATGATGGAGCTTTTTCAGAACACATAACAAGTAAAGAAAAAAGAGGATTAACAGGAGAAAATATAGATGAACAAAAAGCACAAGAAATTGCTAAAAAATTTATAGGAGAAGATAAAGTTCAAGAAATTAATTTTACTGAGAAATCTGAAAATACAAATATGCCAACATTTGATTTTAATGCAAAAGTAAATGGAGAATCAAATTCAAATATGGTAATTTCTATATCTGAAAAAGGTGGACATGTTGTATTTATGAACTATAACAGGGATGTCCAAGCAGAAAGTGTTACACAAGAAAGAGCAGATGAAATAGGAAAAGACTTTTTAAAATCTCATGGATTTGATGATATGAAAGAAACCTATTATTTAAAACAAGACGGAATTGTAACAATAAATTATGCATATGAACAAGATGGAGTAACTGTATATCCAGATTTAATTAAATTAAAAGTTGCATTAGATAATGGAGAAATAATGGGAATTGAAACAACAGGCTATTTAAACAGTCATGAAAAAAGAAATATATCAGATGTAAAAATAACAAAAGAACAAGCAAAGAAAAATTTAAATTCAAAATTAAACATTTTAAGTGAAAATTTAGCAATAATTCCAACAGAGTGGAAAACTGAAGTATTATGTTGGGAATTTAAAGGAAAAGTTGATGATACAGACTTTTTAGTATATATAAATGCTAAAACAGGAGAAGAGCAAGATATTTTAGTAATAACAAATACTCCAAATGGAACTTTAACACATTAGAATATTGGAAAAAATATTAAAAATATTTTTTAATAAATTGCTAATAATAATAATGTGAAAATAAATAAGTAATAAAGAATTTAAAACTCTCCCTATTAATCAAGTAAGAAAAAATAAATTTTCACAAAATTAAATCTGTCAGGAGGTAAATTCAGAGTGGCAAACAAAGGACTTATTTCTGATAAATTAAGAGAAGAAATTGCAAAAGAGCTTGGTGTTTATGAGCAGGTAAAACAAGACGGAGGATGGGGAAATGTACCATCGAAAACTTGTGGTAATATTGTAACAAAAGCAATAGAAATTGCTAATAGAACAGCTGAGTAATTGTAATTTACCAAAAATCGCTTTAGTTTAAAACTAAGGCGATTTTTTCGTATAAATTTATTGCAAAGGCATATATATTGGAATATAATAATAAAAATTGTTTTAAAGAAGGGTTAATATATGTCAAATCAAATAATAATTAAAGATATAATTGAAAAATGTAATGGAAAATTAATACAAGGTAATGAAAACTTACCTTTTGATAAATTATGCAAAGATACCAGGATTTTAAACAAAGGTGAAATATATTTAGGGATACAAGGTGAAAACTTTAATGGAAGTACATTATATGAGCAAGCATTAGAAAAAGGTGCTATAGCATGTATATTACAAGGTGTAGAAATATCAGAGAAAGTATTAAAAAAATACCCAGAATCAACAATAGTTTTAGTAGAAGATACTGTTAAAACATTACAAAAATTAGCAGAATATAAAAGAAGTATGTGTAATATTCCTGTTGTTGCAATTACAGGAAGCGTAGGCAAAACTAGCACAAAAGATATGATAGCAAGTGTACTTTCACAAAAATATAAAGTTTTAAAAACACAAGGAAATTATAATAATGAAATAGGAATGCCACTTACATTACTTAGTTTAAAAGATGAAGAAGTAATGGTACTTGAAATGGGAATGAATTCATTTGGAGAGATTAGTTTACTATCAAGAATTGCAAAACCAAATGTAGCAGTTATTACTAATATTGGAACAGCACACATAGGACTTTTAGGCTCAAGAGAAAATATATTAAAAGCAAAATTAGAAATTTTAGAAGGATTAAATAAAAACGGAACAGTAGTTGTAAATTATGATAATGATTTATTACATGAATGGTATGAAAAAGAAAAAAATAACTATAATATTATAACTTATGGAACACAACAAGGAAGTAAAGTACTTGGACAAAATGCTGTATTTCATGAAAATGGAAGTACTTGTGAAGCAATTATAGACTCAAAAACATATAAAGTACATATTCCAGTCGGAGGAGAACATTTTGTATCAAATAGCTTATGTGCTTTAAGTGTTGCAAAAATATTTGAAATTCCAATTGAAGAAGCACTAAAAGGAATTGAAAACTTTGAACTTACTAAAAAAAGAATGGAAATAAAACAAGCCAAATGTGGCGCAATGATTATAAATGACTGCTATAATGCAAATTATGATTCTATGAAAGCTGCCTTAGACTACTTAGGAAAATTGCCAAATTCAAGAAAAATTGCAGTATTAGGTGATATGCTAGAATTAGGTGATTATAGTAAAGAACTACATGAAAAAGTTGGAAAAGTAGTTGCAGAAAATAACGTTGATATACTTATTTGCGTAGGAAAAGAATCGGTAAATATTGCTAAAGAAGCGGAAAAAGGTGGAGTAAAAAATATAATACATTGCAATTCAAATAAAGAAGCAATTAATATATTAAAAGAAAAGTTAAATAAACAAGATGCAGTATTACTAAAAGCATCAAATAGTTTAAACTTTACTGAAATTTGTGAAGCAATTTGTTAAGGGGGAAACAACATGAATAAATTAAAAATTGGTGTTATATTTGGAGGTATGTCAACAGAACATGATGTATCAATATCATCAGGAACATCTATAATTAAAAATTTATCAAAAGAAAAATATGAGGTATTACCAATATATATATCTGAAGACGGAAAATGGTATAAATATACTAAAAATGTAGAAGAAATTGAAGCATTACATGTTGGAGATAAAATAACAGAATTAGAAAAAATAGAAAATGAATTTGAATATTTAAAAAGTTTAGATATTGCTTTTCCAGTATTACATGGCTTATATGGAGAAGATGGAACAATTCAAGGACTATTAGAATTATTAAAAGTTAAATATGTTGGATGTAAGGTACTTGGATCAAGTATATGCATGGATAAAGTATACGCAAAAATTATATTTGAAAAAGCTCAAATTCCACAAGCAAAATATGTTTATGTAAAAGCAGAAAATAACATATATACATATGTAAATGAGAATTTTGAAGAAGAAATAACTTCTATAGAAGATGTTGCAAAAAAAACAGAACAAAAATTAGGCTTCCCTGTTTTTGTTAAACCATCAAACTCAGGCTCATCAGTAGGAATAAAAAAAGCTAAAAATATAGAAGAATTAATAGAAGCAATTAAATATGCTAGTAATTATGATACAAAAATATTAATTGAAGAAGAAATAATGGGTAGAGAAATCGAATGTGCAGTACTTGGAAATACAGATGTAAAAGCAACTTGCGTAGGAGAAATTTTGCCAGCAGAAGATTTTTACACATTTGATGCCAAATACAAAAATGCAGAATCTAGAGTTGTAATACCAGCAGAAGTTGAACAACAAAAACAAGAAGCAATAAAAAAATTAGCAATAAAAGCATTTAAAGCAGTAGATGGAAAAGGCTTATCAAGAGTAGATTTCTTTATTAGAAAAAGCGATAATAAAGTATATATAAATGAAATAAATACTTTACCAGGATTTACTCAGATTAGTATGTATCCAAAATTATGGGAACAATGTGGAATTGAATATTCAAAATTATTAGATGAATTAATAAAATTAGCACAAAATTAAGATAGGAAAAAATATGGAAAATATAGAAAATATAAAAATTGATTTAAAAAATGCATTATCAGAAAAACGATATTTGCATTCAATTGGAACAATGAAATCGGCACAAGAACTTGCAAAATATTATGGACTAGATGCAGAAAAAGCTGGATTAGCAGGACTTATACATGATATAGCAAAAGAAATGCCAGATCAAGAAAAAATACAATATGTAAAAGAACACAATATAGAAATGGACAGATTTGAAGAAAAAAATATAGGTTTATTACATGCCAAAATAGCTGCAAATATTGCAAAAGAAAAATATCATTTTGATAAAGATATACAACAAGCAATAGAATATCATACAACAGGAAATCCAAATATGAATTTATTTGATAAAATAATATTTGTTGCAGATAAAATAGAAGAAACAAGGTCTTACCCAGATTTAAATTATGTTAGAGAATTAGCACATAAAAATATAAATGAATGTGTTATATATATAATTGAATTTGCAGTAAAAAAGACAATAGAAAGAGGGGAAGAACCACATTCAAATAGTATTTTAACTATAAATAAATTGAAAGAAGAGGAAGAAAATAAAAAATCCCTATAATAATTGTAAATAAGGTATTTAAAACACAAAAAAGATATGATATAATAACTAAACATAACAAAAGACGGAAAAATTGAAAGAGCATTCTAGGGGGAAATCTAAATGATTTTCAAGGATTATTATAAAATACTGGGACTAAAAAATAGTAATGTCACATCAGAAGAAATAAAACAAGCCTACAGAGAACAAGCTAAAAAATATCACCCAGATATTAATACTACAAGTAATTTTGCAGAAGAAAGATTCAAAGATATAAATGAAGCATATAAAACATTATCAAATTCTAGTTCAAGAAGAAAATACGACAGAATGTGGAATTCACGTATAGGCAAAAAACAAAAAAATAAGGGACAAGCTAAAAAAGAAAAAAAATCAGTTTTTGCTCAATTTTTTGAAATGTTTTTCGGAGAAATTAAGCAAAAAGAAAAAAGTAGTAGTAAAACTGAAAATAAAAAAGAACCTAAAAATGGTGAAAATATAGAAACTGAAATTAGCGTATCTATTTCTGATGCTTTTTATGGAGTTGAAAAAAAATTAGCATTAAGAGCAATAGATGGAAAAATGAGAGAATTTAAAATTAAAATACCAGCAGGAATTAGAAATGAAGAAAAAATAAGACTAATGGGACAAGGAAAACCTGGAGCAAATGGAGGAAAAGCTGGAGATTTATTAATAAGAATTCACATTCAAGATGATAAAAAATTTAAAATAAATGGAATTGATTTATACACTACTTTATATGTAACTTCATGGGAAGCAGCTTTAGGTACAAAATTAAATATATCATCAATAGATGAAGATATATTATTATACATACCACAAGGTACAGAAAGCGGAGAAAATATTTGCATAAAAGGAAAAGGCTATCTTGATGGAAAAGGTGGAAGAGGAGACTTATTTGTAAGTGTTCAAATAATGATTCCTAAAAAAATAACAGAAAAAGAAAAGAAAATATTTGAACAATTAAAAGAAATATCAAAATATAATCCAAGAGAAATACATGGTTAACATAAGTTTTATACTGCGAAAATATTGACATAAAGCGAAATGTGTACTATAATTTAATATAGTAATGTGAATCAACAAAGGATGAACTATGTATTTATAAAACAATTCATAGAAAAGGAGTATTAAAGATGGACAAAATACAAGGTAAGCACTTTAGTATTACAGATCCTCAAGGAGTAAACACAGTAATTTATAGGGTAGATAAAACTCCAAAAGAGTTATTACAGGAATACCCAAAATTTACAGTACAACGTTTAGAGTATTCAGAAGAGCTAAATGGAAACTTAAAAAAGAAAACATTTTTTGTTGACGAACCAAAAAATGAAGAAGAACTTGTAATTTTATCTTTTGGACAAGATAAAGTAGTTATAAACATGGGAATTTTAGAAGAAAACAAAGTTAAAATTGCTAAACGCCCTATACCAATTAAGTTCGATACTTTATATTCTGAACAAGAAAGAGAATATAAAGAATTTAGATATACGCCAGATTTAAAAAGGCCAATATCAATAATAGATCCAGAAACAACAGAAGAAATCAAACCAATTCTATATTTTGATAAAGAAACAAATGAAGTAAAAGGTAAATGCAAGCTAAAACCATATAAATCATATTTTGCATTTGAAATTAGAGAAAGTAAAGATTAGAAGGGAGTAATTATATGAGTAGTACGAATGTACATTCTAAAAAATCAAAAAGCACAGGAAGCATTGCTGGTAGTGCATTTAAACCAACAGAAAAAACTTTAGAAATTCCTCCAAAAACTCAAGTATTTGAGGTAATACCAAGTTATGTTGAAGAACAAGGAAATATAGAAATTCCAGCTGGGGATGCATATGTTAATGATAGAAATGAAATGGTAAAAGCAGATGGAACCACAAGTAAAATGAAAAACCCAAAAGCTTTTAATGAAATTTCAAAACATAAAAATCAAAAAGATAAAATGGCAGAAAAAGCTTCTAAATCAAAAAAAGAAGTAGAAGTAGATAGATAAAAACTAATGAAAAGGTGATAAAAATCTATGAACGTTAAAGTAAAAAAAACATTAAAAGATTATAAAAAAAGTTTTATAATAATAGGAATACTATGGATTGTTTTAGCAATAATCCTAGTTTCTCCAATTGCATATTCCATTGTTGAATCAATAAACGACAATGGAATTTTTGATTTGAGCAAATTCATTGAGCAAGTCTTTTCAAATATAACAAGTTTCAATACTTTTGGAAAGGTATTTGGAGAAAAATATTTAGGAGTATTTCTTAAAACATTAGCATATTACACAATTATATATATTATATTCTCAGCAATAGGATTGTTCAGATCAAAAGCAAAAAGTGAATATAAAGATATTGAGCATGGATCAAGTGACTGGTGCGAAGGTGGAGAGGAATACCAAGTATTAAGTAAAAATAAAGGAATTTTATTAGCACAAAATCATTATTTACCAGTAAATAAAAGAGGAAACGTAAACGTATTGGTAGTCGGTGGTTCTGGTTCTGGTAAATCAGCATCATACTCAATACCAAATGCATTTCAAATGTTAGGATCATATGTATTTACTGATCCAAAAGGTGAATTATATGACAAAACAGCAGGTTATTTAGAAAAAAATGGTTATTCAATAAAAGTATTAAACTTAGTAAACCCAGCAAATAGTGATGGATATAACCCATTAATGCATATATCAAATGAAATTGACGTTGACGTTATTGCAAACACAATAGTAAAAGGACAAAAAGCGGAAGCTGGAAGTGGTTCAGACCCATACTGGGATGATATGGCTGAAATGTTATTAAAAGCTTTAATATATTATTTAATGGCAACTAGACCAGCAGAAGAACAAAACTTAGCAAGTTGTGCAGAGCTTGTAAGAGCTGCTAACTCAAATGGTGGAAGCAACTTATTAACAGAACTTATAAATCAATTACCTTATGACCATCCAGCAAGAATGTATTATAAATCAATTGAAATAGCACCTGAAAAAACATATGGATCAATTTTAAGCTCATTACAATCTAAACTTGGTAAATTTGATTCAAAAGAAATTGCGGAAGTTACATCAACAGATACAATTGATTTTGAAGAAATAGGAAGTAAAAAAACAGCAGTATATGTTATATCTTCAGATACACATACAGCATATGACTTCTTACTAACAATATTCTTCTCACAAATGATTCAACAATTATATAATTTTGCGGATGAAAATGGTGGAAGATTAAAGGTACCAACATTCTTTATATGTGATGAGTTCGCTAACATTGGTAAAATACCAGACTTTGATAAAAAAATATCAACAAGTAGAAGTAGAGGAATTTCATTTAGTGTTATTTTACAAAACTTAGACCAATTAGAAGCAGTATATGAAAAATCTTATGAAACAATCATGGGTAACTGTGATACACACGTATTTTTAGGAAGTAACTCATATAAAACAGTAGAATATTTCTCTAAAGCATTGGGAGAAAAAACAATTACAAGAGATAGCGTATCAATAAATAGAGATAAACAATATCATAGACAAGGGCTTAGTGAATCAGACCAAGTTTTGGGAAGAGCTCTTATGACACCTGATGAATTAAGAAGAATGGATAATGATGAATGTATTATTTATGAAAAAGGAATAAAACCTGTTAAAGCAAGAAAGTATTATTATTTTGAAAGTCCGATGGCAAAAAAATTAGCAGAACGTACTTTAAACCATTTAGACTTTAATGTAGGTGAAAGAGGTACATGGAGAAAATATAATCCATATAATCCTTATGTAGAAGAAAATGAAAATACAAAAAGCAATGATTTAAAAGTTGATTCTTTAGATGATTTATTTGAAGATGATGATATAGATGAAAAAGACGAAAGTAAAACAGAAACAAATAATAAATCAAATATTCAATTAGAAGAAAATAACCCTGAAGAAAGCAAAAAAGATACACAATTATTAGATTTTGATTTTTCAGACCAAGAAACAAACAAATTTAAAAAAGCAGAAGATACGGCGCCAATTTTACCACAAGATGATGAAAATGAAGTATTTTCTGTAGATGTGCAAAAAGAATTAGAAGCCAAATTTGATGAATTATTTGGACCAATAGATGAAGATTAAATATAAATAAACGTAAACATTAAAAAGTGTTTACGTTTATTTTTTTCAATTAAATTAATTAAATTTAAATAAAAAAGAATTTAATTAATTATTAAAAAATAAATAAAATAATAAAAAATAATAATTAATTTAATTAAAATTAAAAATAAAATAAATAAATTAATAAAAATAAAAAAATATTTCATCATTTATTTTTATTACCCCTAGCATACAAATTAATTAATAAATTAACAACAATCAAAAAGACAAAAAAATAAAGATGAAAATTAAACATTTTGAATCAAATAAATATGTTTTTTATAAAAAATAATAAAAATGAAAATTTTTTAAAATTGAAAATAAAACAAAAAAATGGATAAAATGCAACGGAATAAAAGGTAAGAGGGGTATGAATACTCATATAAAAGCAAGTATACATAAAACAAGAAAAGAGAAGAGCTACAAATAAAAAAACAGAACAGTTATAAAAGGAAAAAGAGAACATACACAGATAAAAAACAAAAAGACAAAAAATAGCATACAACTATTGACTAAAAAAATAATATAATATAAAATAAAAAATATTAAATAATTAAATAAAAAATTAATTGATTTAAAATAAATAATAATAAATAATTAAATTAAAAATAAAATAATAATAAATAAATAATTAATTTTAAATAAATTAATAAATAATAAATAATTAATTTAAAATAATAAAAAGTAAATTAATTAAATAAAAAATAATCAAATTTATTTAAATAATATAAATAAAAATAATTAATAAAAAATTGGAGGAAATATGAAATTTGTACATATAGCAGATATGCATTTTGATACACCATTTACTAACCTTAGTTTAAAAGGTGATTATGGAAAAATAAGAAGAATGGATCAAAGAGAAGTATTTAAAAAAATAATAAATTATATTAAGGAAAATGAAATTAAATTTTTATTTATAGCAGGGGATTTATATGAACATAACTATATTAGAAAAAGTACAATAGAATATATAAATCAATTATTTAAACAAATACCAGAAACAAAAATATATATAACACCAGGAAATCATGACCCATATGTAATGAATTCAATGTATAGAAATTTTGAGTGGAATGAAAATGTAAAAATATTTACTTCTAAAATAGAAAAAATAGAAACAAAAGAAGCAAATATATATGGATTTGGCTTTGATGACTTTTATTGTGAAAATTCTAATGTAGAAAATATAATATTAGATGATAAAAGTAAAATAAATATTTTAATTACACATGGAAGCCTAAATGCAAGTGATAAAATGCAATTACAATATAATCCAATAAATAAAAATAAATTAAAATTAGTTGGATTTGATTATGTAGCACTTGGACATATACATAAATTAGATTATAACACAGAAGAAAATCAAAAAATTATTTATCCAGGTTCTACAATATCAATGGGGTTTGATGAACTTGGCAAACATGGCTTTATTGTTGGAAATATAGAAAAAGAAAAACTAGAAATTGCATTTATTCCTGCAGATAATAGAGAATTTAAAGAAATAGAATTTGATATAAGTGAAATAAATGATGAAGAAGAATTAATAGAAAAATTAAATAATATACAATTAAATACAAATGATTTATATAAAATAATATTAATAGGTAAAAGAAATTTTGAAATAAATATAAATAATTTATATAAATTCATTAATAATGAAAATATTATAAAGATAAAAAATAAAACCAAATTAAATTATAATTTAGAAGAAATGGCTAATGAAAATACATTAAAAGGTATTTTTATTAATGAAATAATAAATGAATTAAATAAAAATAACTATACTCAAGAAGAATTGGATGAAATGTTAGAAATAGGACTTTCAGTTTTAGATAATTAAAATATTAAGGAGAAAATAATTGAAAATACAAAATATAAAAATAAATAATTATGGAAATTTAAAACAAAAAGAAATTAATTTACAAAATAATATAAATATAATTTATGGAAAAAATGAAACAGGAAAATCAACATTATTAAATTATATAAAAAATATTTTTTATGGAATTTCTAAAAATAAAAATGGAAAAGAACTATCAGATTATGAAAAATATTTGCCATGGACAGGTGAAGAATTTTCAGGAAAAATAAAATATGAATTAAATAATAAAAATATATTTGAAATTTATCGTGACTTTCATAAAAAAAATCCAGTGATTTTTAATCAAAATTTAGAGGATATATCACAAGAATTTAAAATTGACAAAAAGGATGGCAACCAGTTCTTCTATGAACAGACAGGAATAGACGAAAAAACATATACATCAACAATAATGTCACTACAACAAGAAGTTATACTAGATAACCAGTCACAGAACAATTTGATACAAAAGCTTGCAAACCTTGCGGGAACTGGTGACGATAAGGTGTCATATCAGAAGGCAATTGATAGAATAAATAAAAAGCTAATAGAAGAGGTAGGTACATCAAGAACACAAGATAGACCAATCAATGTAATACAAAATAGGGCAAACATACTATACAATGACTTGAGGACAAAAAAAGAGACGGAGAAAGGCAAAGAATTATTAGAACAAGAAAATAATAATTTAAAACAAAAATTAGAAGAAGAAGAACAGAAAAATAATAATTTAAATAAATTAAATTTATTATTTAATAAATATTCAATAGAATTAGAAAAAAATAATTTAAAAAATAATATAAATAATGAAAATAAAGAAAAAATAAAAAATAAATTAGAAGAAAAAAATAATTTTATTAAAAATAACCCACAAAATAATGAAAATAATAATAAAAAAATAAATTATCCAATATTTATTGCCACTTTTATTATATTAATAATATTAAATATAATAAATTTTATTTTAATAAAAAATAAAATAATAAATTATTTAATTTTATCTTTAATTCCAATTGAAATTATTTTATTTATTTTAAAAAATAAAAAAATAAAAAATGAAAAAATTAAAAATAAAAAATCAGAAGATAAATATAAAGAAAAAATTACTATAATAAATAGTCAAATTAATTTATTAGAAGAAAATATAAAAAAATCACAAGAAGAAATAGAAAAAGAAAAACAAAAAATAATTTCTGAATTTAATTTAGAAAAAGAAAATATATTAAATAATGAAATTAATTTTAAATTAGAAGAAAAAGATAAATTAGAAAAAGAAATAGAAATTTCAAATAAAAAAATAGTGGAATATAAATTAAAATTAAATAGTATTGAACATGAAGAAAACAATATAAATAATAAATTAGAAGAATATATTTCAAAAGAAGAAGAATATGAAAATTTACAAGAACAATTAAATGAATTACAAGAAAAAAATAAATGTATATTAGCTACAAAAGATTTACTGGAAAAAGCATATGAAAAAATGAAAAATAATGTAACACCAAGATTTACTCAAAATTTATCTAATATTGCAAATACTATATCAAATGGAAAATATAAAAAAGTAGTATTTAATCAAGAAAAAGGATTAATAGTAGAATTAGAAAATGGAGATTACATATCCGCAAACAGATTAAGCACAGGAACAATTGATGAATTATATTTATCATTAAGATTATCAATGTTAGATGAAATATCAGAAGAAAAAATGCCAATTATATTAGACGAAGCATTTGCATATTTTGATGATGAAAGATTAAAAAATTGTTTACTATTTTTAGAAAAACAATCTAATGAACATCAAATTATAATTTTAACATGTAGTAATAGAGAAAAACAAATTTTAGATTCACTTAATATACAGTATAATTTAGTTGAATTATAAGCATATTTATGTTATAATAGTTTTTGCATAAAATACCAGATAAATTTAAGGAGAAGAATAATGTTTCAGAAATTAGATGAAGTTGAAAAGCGATATGATGAAATTACAAAAAAAATTAGTGACCCAGAAGTAATTGCACAACAATCACAATGGCAAACATTTATGAAAGAACATGCAGAAATTGAGCCAGTAGTTTTAAAATATAGAGAATATAAAAAAGCAAAACAAGCAATAGAAGATGCAAAAGAAATGCTAAAAGACCCTGAAATGAAAGAATTAGCAGAAATAGAAATTGAAGAAAATAAAGAAAAATTACCAAAACTAGAAGAAGAAATTAAAATATTATTAATTCCAAAAGATCCAAATGATGATAAAAACGTAATTTGTGAAATTCGTGGTGGAGCTGGTGGAGAAGAAGCAGCTTTATTTGCGGGTACTTTATTTAGAATGTATTCTATGTATGCAGAAAAGAAACATTGGAAACTAGAAATATTAAATGAAAATGAAACTGGATTAGGCGGATATAAAGAAATATCATTTATGATTACAGGAAAAGGTGCATATAGTAGATTAAAATTTGAAAGTGGAGTTCACCGTGTACAAAGAGTTCCAGATACAGAAGCAAGTGGTAGAATTCATACATCAACTGCAACTGTTGTTGTTTTACCAGAAGTTGAAGATGTAGAAATAGAAATAAACCCAGCAGATATTAAAATGGAAGTATTTAGAGCATCTGGTGCAGGAGGACAACATATTAACAAAACTTCATCTGCAGTTCGTTTAATACACATTCCAACAGGAATGGTTGCTGAATGTCAAACAGAAAGATCACAATTTCAAAATAGAGACTATGCTATGAGATTACTTCGTTCAAGATTATATGAGCAAGAAAAAGCAAAACAAGATAGTGAAGTAGCTAATGCAAGAAAAAGCCAAGTTGGTAGTGGTGACAGAAGTGAAAAAATAAGAACATACAATTATCCACAAGGACGTATAACAGACCATAGAATAGGGCTTTCAATTTATCAAATGGAAAACTTTTTAAATGGTGATCTAGATGAAATGATAGACAGTTTAATTACAGCAGATACAGCTGAAAAACTAAAAGGAAATGAAGAAGAATAATATTAAAAGAAACAAATCATTTGGTTTGTTTCTTTTTTTGTGCTCAAATTGCCAAAAAACTCGTAGCGGAGCACAGTGTGCCCCATAAATAACATAAACAAAAACGTGCCAAAATTCTCCGTCCCCAATGGCACATGCTTCGTTTCAAATGGCATGCTCAAACCTGTGCTTCCCTTACATTACATGGAAAAACATCCATTTTTTGACAAAAAATGATAACAAAATGTAAAAAACGAGCTGAGAGTTAAGTTTCCGT
>ERZ827512.899-NODE-899-length-33725-cov-4.600178_pt1 | contig 33725 bp, 39 predicted proteins | sample MGYA00519916_ERZ827512 | MGnify/ENA primary metagenome ERZ827512 (study PRJEB31778, sample SAMEA3449335) | human gut metagenome | biome: human gut; feature: human-associated habitat; material: faeces | place: United Kingdom | collected 2010/2012 ... | reverse complement strand
AACTCAATACTATCTAATTTACTTTCTAATTAAAATTATGGTAAAATAAAACTGGAAGGTGATTTTAACATGAGTTTTTTTAATAAATTAAAAGATAAATTTATAAAAAAAGAAGAAAGAGAAAATAAAGAAGAAAAGGAAAGTTTAGTAGTCTATGATAAAGGACTTACTAAAAGTAGAAATATATTCTCATCTCGTTTATTAGATTTAACTAAACGTTATAGCAAAGTTAATGAAGAATACTTTGAAGAATTAGAAGAAATCTTAATTATGGCCGATATTGGTGTTAATACAGTTATGAACTTTATGGAAAAGTTGAGAAAAAGGGTTAAGGAAGAAAAACTAACAGATCCAAATTATTTAAAAGAAGTTATAGTAGATGAATTGTTTATTATTTATGTAAGTGGTGAAGTATTGTCAACTAATTTAAAAAGGAGTGAATCAAATCCAACTGTTTACTTATTTGTAGGAGTTAATGGGGTAGGTAAGACTACAACTATCGCCAAACTTGCTTTTAAGGAAAAGGAAAAAGGTAAAAAAGTTCTTTTAATAGCAGGAGATACCTTTAGAGCAGGCGCAACTAACCAACTAAAGGAATGGTCTGAACGTATTGGTGTGGATTTTTATGGTAAACATGAAGGAGTAGATCCTGCTAGTGTTATTTTTGAAGGATTAGAGTATGCTATAAATAATGATATTGATACAATTCTAATCGATACAGCAGGAAGACTTCAAAATAAAACTAACTTAATGATGGAACTAGAAAAGATTAATAGAGTTATTAAAAAGATAATCGGTAGAGCCCCAGATGAAACGTTACTTGTTATTGATGCCACCACTGGTCAAAATGGAATAAGTCAAGCGAAAGCCTTTAAAGAGATAACAGATCTTACAGGAATTATTCTAACCAAATTAGATGGAACTGCTAAAGGCGGAATAGTTTTAGCAATTAAAGAAGAAGTAAATCTTCCAGTTAAATATATAGGATTAGGAGAAACTGCTAAAGATTTACAAGAATTTGATATAGAAAAATATATTTATAGTCTATTTAAAGACTTTATGGAGGAAGAAAATGAGTAAAAGTGTAACGCAATTAAACCCTAAGGCTAAAAACAAACAAGAAAAAGGTATTAGTCATTTAAAAGCACTAATAATATTACAGTTTACTTTAACAATTGGTCTAATCATTTTTGGTATTATTACTATCTTTAAAACAGACCTTTTATATATCTTTGAAATATTATTAGGTATAACTTTACTAGTTATGGGATTAAACAACCACTTAATCTTTAAAAGAAAAAATTTAACAATACTTTATCTAATCATAGGTTTAGGTTCAATCATTCTAGCAGTAATAAAATTATTGGGATTTTAAGATGAAAGAATTAGTTTACTACACTATGCTTTATGATATTTATGGAAATCTCTTAACAGATAAACAACAAGAATACTTTGAAGCATATTATTTTAATAATCTATCATTAAGTGAATTAGCAAATATCTATAATATAAGCAGAAATGCTGTTCATAAACAATTAAAAGAAACAGTTAATAAATTAGAAAATTATGAATCTAATCTAAAATTAGCTTTAAAAAATGAATTGTTAGAAAGTATTATAACAGAAATAAGTGATGAAGAGTTAAAACGTAAAATACAAGAAGTAATTACCTTATAACACTTGTCACTTTTTCTTTTTGACGATATAATTTATCTATAGAATAAAGGAGAATGGTAATATGTTTGATAAGATAATATATATTAGTGATCATAGTGCAAATATTAAATTAAAAGAAGATGCTGAAGTAGCAATTAATTTAATGAACTTACATTTAATCTTTGAAGACAGCAATAAAACTATATTAGGAGAAGTAGATGACTTAACAGATGGAGTTGTAAAAGCAAGATTTTTAGGAGAAATAGTAAATGGCAAATTAATAGGGGGGGTCTTAAGAAAACCATCACTAGATGCTAAGATAAGAGTAATTAAACAAGAAGAAATACCTCTAATAACAGGGGAAAATAAAACCGGCTTTATGCCTTTTGGGATGAGCCCATATTATAATGATTTTCCAGTTTACTTAGATGTTAATAACTTTTTTAGTAACCATTTCGCTATCTTTGGTAATAGTGGTAGTGGTAAATCCTGTGGTATTTCTAGAATAATGCAAAATATGTTTGAAGATGAAAGGTTATTTCCATATAAGTCAAATATATTATTATTTGATTCATCTGGGGAATATTACAATGCTTTTAAAGATTTAAGTAAAATAAATCATAACTATAATTATCGTTTTATTACAACAAACGAAAGAGAAGGTAAAGGAGAACCATTACGTCTACCTATTTTTTTACTTAATGAAAATGATCTTACAATACTTTTACAATCAACAGAGCATTCTCAATTACCAATTATTGAAAGAATGTTAAAACTAGCTAGAATTTTTGCAAATAATAACGTAGATGCAAACAAATATAAGAATCATTTAATCGCTAAAGCTATCATGACAATTCTTTATACTAATCAGACATCTCCTAATAAGAGGAATGATATTTTTTCAATTCTTAATAGTTGTTCTACAGAACAGTTTAATTTAGAAGCACCAGTTCAAGGTATAGGATATGTAAGAAAATTTAGAGAGTGTTTTCTAATTGATTCCCACGGACAATTTTCTGAAAGTGTTTTATTAACAGAATATGTCTCTAGTTTTATAAATGATGATTATGATAATTTTGAAGCAAATAAAGATTGTTACTATACATTAGAGGATTTAGAGAAAGCCTTAAACTTTACATTAATTAGTGAAGGATGGCTTAGAAACGAAAATACTTATGGTGATGCAGTTACTTTAAAAGTTAGACTTCATTCATTAATAACATCGCCTAATTCTAATTATTTTAAGTGGGAACAAGAAAACTATATTTCTTTAGAAAATTATTTATCTAACTTAATGATTAGTAATGGTAGGAAATACCAACTAGTAAATATCAATTTAGATGATGTTGATGACGATTTTGCAAAAGTAATTACTAAAATTTATTCAAGACTTCTATTTGAATTTACTAAGGGCTTAAAGGATAGAGGTAGTATCCCTTTTCATATTTTTGTAGAAGAAGCTCATAGATACATTCAAAATGATAGAGATAGATTCTTAATTGGTTATAATATCTTCGAGCGTATCGCTAAAGAAGGACGTAAATATGGACTTATTTTAGGGGTAATTTCCCAAAGACCAGTAGAACTATCAGATACAGTAATATCACAGTGTTCAAATTTCTTAATCTTTAAAATGAATCATCCTACAGATGTAGATTATATTAAAAAAATGGTACCCAATATTTCTGATGAGATAGTGGAAAAACAAAAGAGTTTACAGTCAGGAACATGTTTAGCATTTGGTAGTGCCTTTAAAATTCCATTAATAGTTAAATTAAACATGCCTAATCCAATGCCCATGAGTGGTAACTGTAATGTTGTCAAAATCTGGGATGGGCATAGTAATAATCATTTAAGTGAGCAAAATGAACAACCAATAAATAATACCGTTAATGCTGTTAATCAAATTAATAATATTACAAATAATGTATTAAATGAAAGAGTAGAGAATAATGACAATATAATAAGTGAAAAAAGTAATGTTACTGATGTACCTCTACAAGAACCAATTAATGTTGGTATAAAAGAATTTAATCCAAAAGATTTAGAACTACCAAGCCAAAACATGACACCAATAAATAATATGTCAACAGATATATCAGAACCATCTAAAGAAGAGGAATATAAAACTACATTTAATATAGGAATAGAAGAGCCTAATAACATTAGTAATCCTAGTTTAGATATTTTAAATAATAATCAAACATCAGAACAACTGTCTATACCTAGTAGTCCTATTCCAGAAATAAATATAAAAAATTCAAATGAAACTTTATAGAAAATTTATTATAATAAAATAAATGTAGATAAAAATTAGGTAACAGCAGGTTTTACTTAGGTATAAAATTAAAGGTACTTTGTTGTAAAAGTACTTTTTTTTTGGTATAATTTAAACTAGGAAAGAAGGTTGGTATAGTTATGAAATTTAATCTATTATTAAAAAATCCACGATTATTATCAATCCTTCATAATGTTTTAATGAATGAATCTACTATAAGTAAAACATTTAATGTAATAGATAAAGAAGAATATACTTATAATCAATATTCTCTTCTAATAGTAATGGATATAGTAATTAAATATCAAATTATTATAAATGATGAAATCTATCATAATATTTTCCTTGATAAACTAGAAGCTATTACTACAAGTTATCAAAGTCATCAAGATCTAGTTATTAAAGGTAATAAAATATTAATTGATTTAGCATCTATAAAAGCCAAATTACCTCTAACTTCTAAAGAAAATAAAAAACAAGTTCTTAAATTTATTTATGATAAATATATTGTTGAAGGTTATTGCTTTCATAGTTTTCCTTATGATTTGAAAAAAACAGTGGAAGAGAATGGATTAACATTAGATATAGATATTAAAGAAATAAATGATTTAAAAAAAATAAATTATATATTCTCTAATCATAATTATAATAATATAATATCAAAGAATTTAAATGCTAAAAGCAAAGCTATCTATATAACAGATTCCCCAGCTATGGCTTATTTCTATGCCTTTAGAAGTCCAGAATATATGGCAGAACTTACTTCCTTAAGTAAATATTATAATTATATTAAAGAATATGATAGGAATGCCTTTTATGAAAAAGATTATGTAGTCTGTAAGGCTAATTTAGTTTCACTATGTAAACATCTTAATATGAGTGAAAAAGAAGAAAATACAGTTATTAAAACATTTAATAAAAGATGGAATAATTTAAAACTATCAGAATCAATACCATGTATAGCATTCATTAAAAGAAATGAGCTTGCTAAAGATACACTTCCCGATATTGAAGAGATTTTAGAAAATGTTGATAAAATGTCTTTGGAAATATTAGTTTCTAAAATTATAGATAGTAAATATCCCGTTATTAGAAGATATAGTAATGTAAATTCTCATTATTTAACTGTCATTACTATGCCTAGTTATAAAGAAATAAAGAATAATAAATTTATAATTAGAGATAAACCTAAAGTAATGTTAAGTACTGAAAAGGTTAAAGAAGATTATCAAGAAGAAAAAGTCAAAAAAGAAGGATTCAACTTTAATTATAAAAATGCTTTTAGTTATGGAAATATCAATGTAGTTGCCTTAACAGGACTTCTCTTAATTACATTAGGTATGACTTTAACAATAATTATAAATGTATTAGGAGGTTAACATGAAAGATATAAAAATAGTATTTATGGGTACACCTGACTTTGCGGTCCCAATCTTTAAGGCTCTTGCCGATAACTACAACGTCGTTGCCGTCGTAACCCAACCAGATAAAAAAGTTGGTAGAAAACAAATATTAACACCAACACCTATAAAAGAAGCTAGTGCGTTATATAATACACCAGTATTACAACCAGTAAAGATAAGAGATGAATATGAAGAAGTCTTAAAGTATGAACCAGATATGATAGTAACATGTGCTTATGGACAAATATTGCCCAAAGAATTACTTGATTATCCCAAATATAAATGCATTAATGTCCATGCTTCACTACTACCTAAATTAAGAGGAGGTGCTCCTATTCATCATGCTATTATGGATGGTTATGATAAGACTGGTATAACAATTATGTATATGGATGTAAAAATGGATGCCGGAGATATTATTAGTCAGATTGAAACTGTTATAACTAAAAATGATACTTTAGGTTCACTACATGATAGATTAAGTGAAATGGGCAAAGATTTATTATTAGAAACACTTCCTAATATAATTAGTGGTAATATCAATCCTATTAAACAAGATGAAAGTGAAGTTACTTATGGCTATAACATTACTAAAGAAGATGAAAAAATAGATTTTACTAAAACTAATACTGAAATCGATAACAAAATAAGAGCCTTAAATCCTACACCAGGAGCCTATACAACGCTAAATGGTAAAAGACTGAAAGTATATGATGTAAGATTAAGCGATAGATACTATTCTGATACAGAGCCTGGAACTATTGTAGGCTTTGAAAAAGATGGTATTAGAGTTGTTACAGGAGATAAAGAAATAATACTAACAGATATCGCTTTAGAAGGCAAAACAAGATGTTTAGTAAAAGATTATTTAAATGGAGCAGATAAAAAAGAACTGTTAGGAGTAGTATTAAAGTGAAAGAAGAAAAGAAAAAGGAAGAAAACAAGTATATAAAATTTATTAAGAATTTATATAATAGCAGAAGAGGAAGAGCCATTCTTTTCTTCGTCTTTTACTTTGTTTTTTTCTTTGTTTTAATTTCGTTAATAAGAACAAATTATAGCAGTAATAATCATATTAATATTTCTAATGATAATAAAGTTAATACTGAATATAAACTAGATGGCATCGAAAGTGGAAATTATCATTTTACAAGAGAAGAAAATATAAATGGTATTATAACAAAGTTTACAGGAGATAAAAGTGATGAAAAAACAGAAGGCATAATGACTAGTAATAATATATTTTATAGTTATTTTATCTATGATAATATTAACTTAATAAAAACAATAGATAAATATGAGGTGACAAGCGAACTATATCACTTTAATAATATTACTGATGATAACAACATATCTAGAATTTTAAAAAAAGCTACTTTAATATCTAAAACAGAATATGAAACAGGTAATATATTATATAACTATGAAATAACTACTAATACTATAAATAAAATAGTTAATGGTAAAGAAATTGACATAGCCGATATTCCTAATAAAATAGCCTTAGAAACAAATGAAGAAGATGAAGTGATCAAAATTACTTATGATCTATCAAGTTATGCTACATATATTAACAATATATCTACTACAATAACTATTGCTATTGACTATTCTAATTTCAATGAAATAAAAGATATAGAAATACCAGAGAGGTAAGGCAAATAATATGGAAAGTTATATTTATAAAGATAAGAATAATTTTAATACAAATATGTATAAACTAATGCAAGAATTTAAAATAAAAGATTTAAACAGTAAATGGTTAATTACAGATATAGAAACAAATGAAGATGAAATTTTTAATAAAGAATATATTATTATAAATCATCAAAATTTAATCGAATTACTAAAAAAAAATACAGAAACACAGTGGATATGGGCTGTGCTTTCCGCTATACCTTCTAAATATAGTAATGAGGAAATATTGAAATATAAACTTCCCTATATAATAGAAAATAAAAATATTAATACAAAAATACAACATCCTCTAGCAGAAATAGAAATAGACTGTATAGATAGTTCTTATGCTAAAATAATATTTAAAGATGAGAAAAAATTTGATTTAAATAAAGGAGAAACTTATGAAAAATAAAAAATGTGTAAAAAAGGTTATCGTTGGCATCGTAATAACAATTGTTATTATCTTAGGATTAATATTTTTTACCGCATTTAAAGAATTGCAAGAAGAAGATATTTTAAAACAAGAAATAGTTAACTATAGTAATAAAGACCTAGCGACAGATGATTATTCTATTAAGGTTAAAACAACAGGAGATAGAGCCTATGTGGAAGAAGCTGTTAAAAAGTATTATAAAAGTTTATCAAATAGTGTTAAAGCGATAAACAACTATTTAAAAGATGAAGAATTAACTAATATATTAACAGTTAATAGTCTAAGAAATGATAGCCCTAATTATACAAATAGTCATATTCTTATAAGTAATACTAAGATTAAATTAACTAAAGAGTTAGAAAATATTAGTAGTCTCTGTGAAGAAGAAACTATTAAAAATTTAATAGATAAAGATAAACTTAGCGATAGTGAATATTATTATGATTTATATTTAGACCTTATGTATACTAAAAAAGATTTAGAAACACTTAAGAATACTAAAGAAGAAATGGAAACTTTATCTAATAATTTAAATAAATTCTTAGATAAAGTAGATGAAATATTAACATTATTAGAAACTAATACTAATTATATAGAGTATACTGACACAGATATCTATATCAGTGATGATAATATCTTAAATAAATATAATAATTTAATAGAAGAGTTAACAACCATTGCTAATAATATTACTCAAGGAGAAAGTGATGTTTAATCATTTTCTTTTTACATTTTCATACTTATCAGTTATAATATTAAAAGAAAAGAGAGTGATAACATGTTTGAAAGCCTAGGAGATAGACTACAAAATGCCCTACATAAGATAAAGGGGTATGGCAAAATTACTGAAGATAATATCGGAGATATGATGAAAGAAATACGTCTTTCCCTACTTGAAGCTGATGTTAATTATAAAGTAGTTAAAGAGTTTGTTAATAATGTTAAAGAAAAAGCTTTAGGGGAAGAAGTTAGAACTAGTATTAAACCAGGAGATTTATTTGTTAAGATAGTTAAAGATGAATTAACTGAATTACTAGGAGGAGATACTGCTCCCCTAAACCTAAATGGTAATCCAGCCATACTTATGTTAGTAGGACTTCAAGGTAGTGGTAAAACAACAACTATTGGAAAACTTGCCAATTACTTACGTAAGAAAAAAGGTAAGAAGCCTTTAATGGTCGCTTGTGATGTTTATAGACCTGCTGCCATAGACCAGTTAAAACAACTAGGAAAAGAACTTAATATCGAAGTATATAGTGAAGGTAAAGGTAATCCCGTAGAAATAAGTAATAATGCTATTAACTATGCCAAAGAAAATGGTTATGACTATGTCCTAATAGATACTGCAGGACGTCTTCAAATAGATGAAACTTTAATGGATGAGTTAGAAAATATTACTGAAGCTGTGTCTCCACAAGAAACTCTACTTGTAATAGATGCTATGATGGGACAAGATGCTATTAATGTTATAACAGGCTTTAATGATAAATTAAAATTAACAGGAGTAATACTAACTAAATTAGATGGTGATACTAAAGGTGGAGTTGCCTTATCAGTAAGACATTTAACTAATGTACCTATCAAGTTTATTGGTGTAAGTGAAAAACTAGATGGACTAGATTCTTTTGACCCAGAACGCATGGCAGGACGTATTCTTGGAATGGGAGATATCGTCTCTTTAGTCGAACAAGCAGAGGCTGCTATTGATGAAAAAGAGGCTGAAAAGACTGCTAAAAGAATGCAACAAGGTAAGTTTGACTTAGAAGACTTCTTATCAACATTAAAACAAATTAAGAAATTAGGACCACTTGAAAATATTTTGAAATTAATACCAGGTGCTAAAAAAATGGGACTTACAAATATAAATATCCCCCCTAAACAAATGGCTCATATTGAAGCGATAATTCTTTCTATGACTAAAGAAGAAAGAAGAAATCCTTCAATCATTAAAGCATCTCGCAAAACTAGAATTGCCAAAGGTTGTGGGTTATCAGTCTCAGAAGTAAATAAACTTTTAACTCAGTTTGAAAACATGAAAAAAATGATGAAACAAATGAAAAATAGTAACTTTAAAATGCCATTTTAGGCAAATAATTTATACACATTTTCCTAAAGAGAATATCTTAATACTAGAGGAGGAAAGTGTATGTTATTTAATAATCAAGCTATCGATATGAATTCAACTATCGATGGTAATAATAATGTCGTTGACCAGGATATGAATATCGATATCAATATGAACAATAATAGTATGGGAATGGACCAAAATAATATGGAAATGATGGACAGTCAGACTCCAATAATTGAACCAGTACAAGAACGTCAAGTAAATAGAACCTTTGTTCATCAAGTACCTCATGTATGTCCAATCCATACAAGAATAATTAATCATCACATTTTCAAACATACTTATTGTCCTAGATATACTTGCTGTGAAGAAAATGTTTGTTGCAATATCGACCAAGGTTCATGTTGTAACTTCCGTTAAGCCAAGATAACTATCTTGGCTTTTATAGTATGCTGTACATGGCATATATCTAGTTGGTGAGAGTCCAATACACGCGTAGGTATCAGTGAAGTGTTAGTGAATCACAAAGCATCAGCCGTGAGGCTTGGGACTAAAGGAAGTGTGAAACAAAATCGGGGGCTAACGAACAGAAACTTATTATAAGGTTACATAAATGAAGTAAGTAGCTAATCGAGGAAAGATATATGTCTTACCGCTGGAGGTCTTGCAAACGAATAAGTACAAGCAATTTAATACATTAATTATTAATACCGATCGAAGTGGAAACAGATATGGAACTTTTAGAAAAAGTACTTTCCAAAGATAATTTGAATAAGGCTTATAAACAAGTTTACAAAAATAAAGGTGCAAGTGGGGTCGAAGGTGTAACTGTCGAGAAATTATTTCTTTATATCAAAGAACATAAAGAAGAAATTCTATGGCAAATAAGAAATCGAAAATATAAATCACAACCAGTAAGAAGAGTATTAATTACAAAGGAGAATGAAAAAATATAGAAATAAATAAAGAAATTAAAATAGATATAATAAAAGAATAGTTTAATAAAGTTTATGAAATTTAAATGTTAATAATATATTTTTATTTACATGTTAAAAAATGTCTAATTATGTCATATCACTTGTAAAATATTCTTTATAATTATAAGATAATAATAAGGAGTGTGATACAAGTGAATTATCCATCTATTGATAAATTACTTAATATTGTAAGTTCTAAGTATGAATTAGTTCATATCGCTGCAAGACGTAGTAAAGAAATGACTAAAGATGAACACTATCAACTAGCATTAAACCAATATAAATGTGAAAAAAATATTGGTAGAGCTTTAGAAGAAATATTAGAGGGAAAATTAAAATTAGTTGAAAAAGAAAACTAATAAGAAACACATATCACAGTTTGGTATGTGTTTTATTATTTAAATTAACTATTTAATGTGATAGAATGGCTGTAGAGGGGGAATTTATCTATGCTAAATTATTTATGCTTTGAAATAATAGAAATCTGTCCTAATAATTGTTTATTTTGTTCTTCTTGTTCATATATCAATAAAAAAAGAATGATAGATTATAAAAAGTTTAAAGAAGCAACAGATTATTTTATTAGTATAGGCTGAATAAAAGAGATATCTATATCTGGAGGAGAACCTCTATTACACCCTGAACTATTAAGAATGATTAGATATTGTAAACTAAATAATATTAAAGTGGCATAAAATTAAGAACTAAAATGACAGAAGAATTTAGATAGTTTCTTGAAATATATATAATGTAAAAATGAATTGTAGGTATCCATTTACAAGAAGATATTCATAAATGTGCAGCAGGGGTATCTAAACTAGTTATTAAATATGATGGTACAGTTTTACCATGTGTAACCTTTAAAGAATATGATTTAAAAACACCTAATATCTATACTAATTTAGAAGAAGTAGAAATACATAATGGTACTAGAAAAAGCCTTTATGTAAACAGCTATACCATTTTAATAAAGTAAATAAGGAGAAAGATATGAAAATAGAAAAGTTTAAGAAAAGACCTAATGGTCTATATACAATTTATTTAGATAATTTTAATAGTTATGACTTCTATGAAGAGATAATATTAAAGTATGAATTACTAATAACTAAGACTATAGAAGAAGATGAACTTTATAAAATAATTAAGGATAATAAAAATTATGAAAGTTATTATGAGGCCTTAAAAACTTTAAAAAGAACTATTAAAACTAAAGAGGAGATAAGAAAGATCTTAACTGAAAAAAAATATAGTAAAGAAAGTATAGCCTTTGCTATTGCTACTTTAGAAAAACAAGGTTATATTAATGATAAAAACTATGCAAAGAGTTATGTTCATAATGCTATTATAACTACTAATAAAGGCCCTAAAAGAATAGTTTTAGAACTAAATAAAAAAGGAGTAATTCCTAATGATTATAATGAAGCTTTAGAAGAGTTTACTCCTTCTTTAGAAAAAGAAAAAATAGGAAAGTTAATTTCTAAAAAGATAAAATCTAACCATAATAAAAGTGCTAAAGTCTTAAAACAGAAACTACAACTAGATTTAATTAATAATGGTTTTCACCAGGATATAATAAAAGAAGCTTTAAACTTTACCGCTATAGAAGAAAATAATGATATTGCTAAAAAAGAATATCAAAAGTATTATAATAAATTAAGTAAAAAGTATTCTGGTAAAGAACTAGAATACAAACTTAAACAAAAGATGCATAGTCTAGGTTTTGATATACCAAAAGAATAGAGATAACGCGACTCATCGTTATCTCTTTTGTTCTCTAGATTTTTGATTTTCTCTATATTTATTCCTTGTTTCTGTTATGTATAACTTACTTTCCTCTATGACTTTTCTACCTATTATTAGTAAATCATCTTTCTCAATTCCATAAGCTTTTAGCATAGTTAAAAATAAAGGAGCAGACCAAGCTTCACTTTCATCTTCTTTAACAATTGCTCTTTCAAATTCATAAGGAGTATTTATAGTTCTTTGCATAGGATGGTATTTTACTAATAAATTAAGTTCTTCTATTTGTAAAATATTAAATAAATCATTAGTATTAGCTTTACCATTCTCTTTAAGATGTTTGTGTAAAATAGAAGTTGCTTTAATTACATGATCATTACCTTCAATGCCATACTCATCATTAATCATTCTAACAAATGCTTTAGCACCGGTAACCATTCTTACACATTTAGACCAAGCATAAAGAAGCTCTAGAGAAGAATTACCTTTAATTTTATACTCGACTATTCTATTTCGTAGTTTTTTCTTGTAAATATCATCATCTTGTTTAATTGTACCTCTAAATTTAGCATCAATTATATACTTAATACTATCTCTCCAAATAAAGAAGTCTTCTGTAGTTTTAATATAAGGAACAGCGCTAAAATCTTTTTCTACTTGCTCATAAATAGGTATTAATCTTTTTTTTGTTTCCTCAGTTATATCTTTTCTCATAATTTCATTCCTTTCCTTTCTTGTGCCGCATATTATACTACAAAATTTTTACTTTGTCAAAAAAAAGAAGTAACTATATTGGATACTTCTCTCATATATTAAAGCTTTTTTCTAACTAGCAGTATTATTAACACTATCTAATAGCTGTTTCATCAAATCATCATAATCTTTCTTTAAACTATCATCGCTAAATTCAATACCTGCTTTTTCTCTAATTTCAATTAAAGTATTATATCTAAGCGCAGGGTCATTATTTAATTTATCATTAGCAAGCTCCTTTATTATATCATCTTTAACTTTCTTAAGTTTTGGTTTATCTTTTTGATCTAATTTAAGTATAATATGATAACCAAAACTAGATTGAACAGGTTCCTTCGTATATTTGCCTTTCTCAAGATCAATTGATGCATTTAAGAAAGCCTCATCCATATTATCATCTTTATTGAAGTAATCAATAAGACCTCCATCACTAGCACTACCTGTATCATCAGAATAATTTTTAGCAAGTTCTTCAAAGTCAGCTCCATCATTTAATTGTTTAATTAAATCCTCAGCTTCTTTTTTAGCCTTCTCCTCAGCTTCTGCCTTTTCTTCAGTAGACATATCATCAGTAGTTTTAGGCTTAATTAATATATGCCTAACTTTTATATCACCAATTACTTCATCATCATAATATTTATCTATTTCATCATCAGTAATACTATCTTTAACATAATCTTCAATCGCTAAATTTCTCTTATATTCAAGCGATAACATATCTCTTAACTCATCTTCATTTTCAACACCTAGATATTGTTTAATAGCCGCATTAAATGCTTCTTCGTCATTATTATATTGTGACTTCATTTGTTCAATTTGAGCATTAATAGTTTCTTCCTCAGTCTCATTAGTTTTATATTTTTCATCAAATAATTGATGATCAATCATATCTACTAAAACACTAATACCATATTTATCTCTTAAATTTTCATATAATTCATCTGCTACAATCTTTCCCTCATCAGTTTTAACAATAGTATTATTATCTTTAAGCTCAGCATTATTTCCACACCCAGTAACAAATAAACATATTGCTAAAGCTGAAGCAGTTACTTTAACTATTTTTTTCATTAATTAATTTCTCCTCCTAATCATTAATAATTCAATAAATATCATAGCATTAACTTAATTAACTTGCAAATAAATAAGGCAAATTTATCACACTTTTTAATAAATTACCATAAAATAATGTGAACACTAGAAAAAAAGGAGGATTAAGTTATGGGTAATTGTAATTCAAGCAGTGCTATAGTTCTAGTATTATTTATCTTACTAGTTATAATTATAGGTGCCTATATCTAAGATAAAATAAGGAGGTGTAAAAATGTCTTGTTCAAATAATCAAACAGTAACTACAACAAGCTGCTGTTCAAGACCAAGAAATAGTTTTGTAATCATAATTGTATTATATATCTTATTAGCTATTATCTTAGGTTCTTGTATGACTTATTAATTAAGAAGCTCTTTTTTAGAGTTTCTTTTTGTATTATAATTAGTATAAATTGAAAGGAGACCAGCTCATGATAGATAAAGTAGGAGGAATAATTTTAAAAGATAAGAAAATATTAGTAGAAAGAAAAAATAATAATAAAGAAGAATGTATTATTCCAGGTGGAAAAAGAGAAAATAATGAAACAGATTTAGAAACTTTAAAAAGAGAATTAAAAGAAGAATTATCTGTTGATTTAATAGATGCTGAATATATAGATGAATATTATGACAAAGCTTGTTTTTCTAATAAGCCTATCTGTGTAAAAACGTATTTAGCTAAAGTAGAGGGAAAAATAATTTGTAATAATGAAATTAAAGAAGCTCTATGGATAGATAAAAATTATAAGGAGAAAGGTATAAAAGTAGGAAGTATTTTAGAAAAATATGTTATTCCTTATCTAATAGAAAATAATCTAATATAATAATATATAGAAAATTGTTAATAATAATATAGAAAAGAGTGTGATACTTATGTATTATTATTTAAATAATTTTCTTTTTTTCTCTATTCTAGGTTTTATTTATGAAAATATATTACAGCTAATATTAACAGGAGATTTTACAAGTAATCCCTTTTATGGACCATGGATGCCTATATATGGATTTGGTGTCATTATTATGATTTTCTTAACTAGATTAATATTTAATAATTTAAAGATAAAAAGATGGCAAAAAATAATTCTCTTGTTTATAAGTGTAACAGTTATATTAACAATTATAGAACTAGTAGGGGGATATTTAACAGAGTTTATTTTCCATAAAAGCTTCTGGGATTATAGAAATATGAAATATAACTTTGGTAAATATATATCTTTAGAAGTAAGTCTAGTCTGGGGCACAGCATGTCTCATCTTCTTATATGTAGTAAAACCACTAACAGATAATTTTATTAAAAAGATACCTAAATTTATCTCTATAATTCTTTTGATCTTAATAATGATCGACTTTATTTTTAGTTTCTTTATAAAATAGTCTGTAATTTAAAAAATACAAAAATAAAAAGTTTTGCGACTCTAACCGTAAAACTTTTAACTATGAGTAAAGAAAATTATTTACTCATTCTCTAATTTTTCATAAACATCTTTAATATCACTAACTTTACTATTATCAAAAGTACATTTAAAACTATCACTATTATATCGTGGTATTAAATGAATATGATAGTGCTTAACATCTTGACCATAAAAATTATTCTGACAAATAGTTAAACCATCAATATTAAGTTTCTCTTTTAAGATAGGATAAATCTTTATCTTAATAGTATCAATCATATAAGTAATAACTTCATTAGGTGTAGTAAATAAATTTTCATAATGCTCTTTAGGTATTACTAAAGTATGACCATCACTATTAGGATTAACATCTAAGAAAGCTAAAACTTTATCATCTTCATAGACTTTATACGATGGAATCTCTCCCTTAATTATTTTACAAAATAAACAATCATTCATATACTTTTCCTCCTTCAACTATCTTTATTATACCATTACTATCAAAAGTAACACTATAATTATTTGTACCTAGACCATTACTAGAGGAAATCGTATTAAAACTACTAGTTAAATTGTTAAGATAAACATCATCTAAACTATCAACTTTAACATAGTAACTAACAGAATAATATCCTGTATTATAAATATTACCCTCTAAAATATCCATAACTTCAGTTTTGTTATACTCATCCAAATCTTTAAACTCTACTTTAATATTTTGAAAATTACTATTCTTAAAAATCCCTTCATACTTATTTAATACCTTTTTACTTGCATTATTTATAACATCTTTACCTTTTACATAGTTCTCCTCATAATTATCCGTAATCTTATTATTTAAAGAAGTAATAGTAAACTTTAATTCTTTATAGTCTTTGTCATAATAAGTAATACTATAACTATTCTCATCCTTATTATATTTTAAATCTCCTTTAGTAACATCTAAATCCATATATTTTTCTTCATAATAAGTCTTAATATCTTCTTCTACAATTTTAGATTTTAAAGTAGGTACTTTTTCTCTAACAATAATAAAACCAAAAAAGATAATTATAAGCCCAAAAAGCATCGCTTGCCCTAACATTAAACTATTCATTTTTCTTTTACTCATATAACTCACTATCCATTCTCTTATTATTTTACCAAAACCTTTAAATATAAGCAATTATGTGTTATACTAAGCATGTCTTTTAACATAAATATTGACAATTTAATAATATATTTTATCATACAATTAGAAAGGGTGATAATATGTTTAAAATAGATAAGTTAAATGTAAAAATAAAAGATACTGATAGAAAGATTTTAAAAGACTTTTCCCTTACCATAAATGAGGGAGAAATTCATGCTATTATGGGACCTAATGGTGTAGGGAAGAGTACTTTATCTAAAGTAATAATGCATCATCCTGATTATGTTATAGATAGTGGTACTATTACTTATAATGAAAAGATTCTAAATGATTTATCAACTGATAAAATAGCAAGATTAGGAATATATTTACTTATGCAAGATCCATCTATTATTGATGGTGTAAGTAATAGCGAAGCTTTAAGAACAGCTTTAAAAGAAAGAGGTAGTGATAGTGAAACTAATCTATATACTTTTATTACTAAGATGAAAAAAGAATTAGACTCCCTAAATCTTCCAAAAGATGTTATGCATAGGTCTATTAATAAAGGTTTATCAGGTGGCGAAAGAAAGAAAAATGAAGTTTTAGGGCTAAAAGTCTTAACCCCAAGCTTTATTATTTTAGATGAATTAGATAGTGGACTAGATGTAGATAGTCTAAAAGTAGTTGCCAAAAACATCAATGATTACTTAAAAGAACATCAAGATACCAGTGTCTTAATAATTACTCATTATAGTAGAGTTCTAGATTTAATTAAACCAGACTTTGTTCACGAAATGAAAGATGGTAAGATAATTAAAACAGGAGATATTACTCTTGCCAAACAAATAGAAGAAACAGGTTTTACTGGGGTAAATGAAGTGGAGTCAAGTGAAAATCATGAATAATATATTATTAGATAGTACAGTTTGTTTTAATAAAGAAGGTACTTTTAAACTAGAACTAGATAAAGATACTACTATTAATATTGAAAGTGATAATGTAAAACTATATCTTGTAACAAAAAATAATATAAAAGTTGATTTTAATATCTTAAACTCTACAACTATTTATAATATTACAACAGAAAGTGTTACTATTAATATTTATAATAATGCTAAAATAGATTTTTATAATATGGCTGTTACTGATAAAAAGATAATAAATGAAGTAAATGTTTATCATCGAAATAAAGAGACTATAAGTAATTTTATATGCCATGGTATTAGTTATCTAAAAGGAGACTTAAAATTTAGTGTTAATGGCTATATTAAAAAGGGGATGATAAGCTCTATTTGTAATCAGTCCAGTAGAATAATTAATTTAGATGAGGGTAAAAGTTTAATAAAACCAAATCTCTTTATCGACGAGTTTGATTCTACTGCAAATCACTCTGCCTATACAGGTCCCTTTGATAATAAGTTATTATTCTATTTAGAAACAAAAGGAATAAGTAAGAAAGAAGCTTTTAATCTCTTATTAAATGGCTTTATGAAAATGGTAGAACTTCCAAAAGATTATGAGAGTGTACTTGATAATATTTTAGATAAAGTAACGAAGAGGTTATTGCATTGAAATTAGTTTTAGCATCACAAGGCTTTGCTACTGAAGAAATTGCTAAAACTCATGAAGAACTAAACTTAGTAGATTTTAATATAATTCCTCATTACATGAGAGAAGACCGTAAAAAGTGGACTAAAGATTTTTTTGAAAGAGTCTTAGAAGATAATGGATTTAAAGTCTATGCCATAAAAGATAGTCAAGCTGTTGTATATAATGATGGAAAAATAGAATTTATTGGTGGTACACCAGATATTTTCGGAAGAAAGTAGAAACTGTTGAATAATAAAAAAATAATATTTAATTGATGAAGATGGCAACAGATTGTTGCCAAATCACTCTAAAATCAATTTAAAACTAGGAGGTGAAATTGATGTATAGAGAAGATTTTCCTATTTTAAATAATGATATAATATATTTTGATAATGGAGCGACTACTCTAAAACCTAAATGTGTAATTGAAGCGATGAATGATTATTACTATAATTATGGAGCGAATATTCATAGGGGTGATTATAAAATATCTCTTAAAGCTAGTGAGGAGTATGAAAAAGTTAGAGATAAAGTAAAAAACTTTATAAATGCTAAAAGTAGTAAGGAAATAGTTTTTACTAGAGGGGATACAGATTCCCTTAATAAGATAGTTTTTGGCTTTATGAAAGATTATTTAAATGAAGGTGATGAAGTATTACTAACAAAAAGTGAACATGCTTCAAACGTCTTACCTTGGTTAGAATTATCTAAAAATAAAAAGATAAAGATAAGTTATATACCTTTAAATGATAATCATGAATTAACTCTAGAAGCTTTAACTAATACGATAAATGAAAAGACTAAAGTAATCTCTATTGCAAGTATTACTAATGTAGTAGGAGATGTAAGAGATATTAATTTAATAAGTAAAATTGCCCATCAACACAACATAATATTAGTAGTAGATGGTGCCCAAAGTGTTCCTCATATGAAGAGTGACGTTATTAAAGATGATATCGATTTTCTAACGTTTTCTGCCCATAAGATGTTAGGACCAACTGGGGTAGGAGTACTTTATGCTAAAGAAGAATATTTAGAAAATATGAGACCTATAGAATATGGTGGAGGTATGAATCAATATTTTGAAGTTACAGGAGAAGTAGAATATAAAAGTATCCCAACAAGATTTGAAGCTGGAACTCCTCCTATCGCTGAAGTAATAGGATTAGGTGCTGCCATTGATTATTTACAAACAATAGGTATGGATAAAATTTATGAGTATGAAAAAGAATTAAAGAAATATCTTATCTCTAAATTAGAGAAAAATCCTAAAGTAATTTTATATAACAAAAGTACTGATAGCGGAGTTTTAGCATTTAATCTAGAAGGAATATTTAGTCAAGATACAGCTATTTACCTAGATCATTATAATATCTGTGTAAGAGCAGGAAATCACTGCGCTAAAATTTTAAAAAATGAAATAAATATTAAAAATACTTGTCGTATCAGTTTATATTTTTATAATACTAAAGAAGAAATAGATAAATTAGTAGAAGTTTTAGAAAAGTCTGATGATTTATTTAAAGTAATATTGTAGGAGGTATTTATGGATGCAGAATTAAAAAGAGAAATAATACTAGATAATTATAATAATCCTTATCATAAAGGACTAAAAAATGAAGCTGGTTATAAAAAAGCAAATACTAATAATGAATCTTGTATTGATAATATCGATATAGAACTTAAAATAGAATCCGGTAAGGTAGTAGATGCTAACTTTGATGGTGAAGCTTGTGCAATCTCAACTTCTGCTACCTCAATCTTTTTAAGAAAAATAATAGGGAAGAGTGTTGATGAAGTTAAAGATCTAATAGAAAACTATGAAAACTTAATAGATGAGAAAGACTATGATGAAGAAAAATTAGGTGAGCTTATGGCCTATGATACTATCTATATGCAACCTAATAGAAAACACTGTGCCCTTCTTCCTGGCGATACAATTAATAAGATTCTAAAGGAGGAAAATGGTGGAGATTAAGGGACTAACTAAAGAGAATATTTTAAAAATATCAGAACATAAAAAGGAAAGAGACTGGGTCAAGGATTATCGATTAAAGTCATATGAATATTTTGAAAAGATGAATAAAGACTTGCCTTTTGGACCTAAGTTTAAACTTAACTTTGATGATATTATTTACTATAAGAGTGCAACTGATGAATTAACCGATGATTGGTCTAAAGTTATGAAGCCAATTAAAAGTGAATTAGATAAACTAGGTGTACTTGAAAGTGAACAATATATGGCTGGTATGGGTGTACAATATGAAAGTGAAGTAATCTATCACAACATGCTTAAAGAACTTGAGAGTAAGAAAGTAATCTTTACATCCATAGATAATGCCATTAAAGAGCATCAAGACCTTGTTAAAAAATACTTTGGTAAGATAGTAAAAAATACTGATAATTTATACTCAGCTTTAAATAGTTCAGTATTTTCAGGAGGAAGTTTCATCTATATACCACCTCATACTAAATTAGATAGACCACTTCAAAGTTATTTTAGAATTAATAGTAAAGGAATGGGACAGTTTGAAAGAACTTTAATTATTGTCGATGATGATAGTGAACTTCATTATATTGAAGGATGTACCGCTCCTACTTATGCTACTTCATCTTTACATGCTGCCGTTGTCGAAATCTATGTAGGAAAGAATAGTAAATGTCGTTATACTACTATTCAAAATTGGGCTCCTAATGTTTATAATTTAGTTACTAAAAGAGCCGTAGTAGAAGAAAATGGTACGATGGAATGGATTGATGGAAATATTGGAAGTAAATTAACTATGAAATATCCGTGCTGTATTCTAAAAGGCGATAATTCTACAGGTACATGTATAAGTATCGCTGTCGCATCACATGGTCAAATTCAAGATGCTGGTGCTAGAATGATTCATCTTGGTAAAAATACGAACAGTAAAATAGTTTCTAAAAGCATTTCAAAAAGTGGAGGCAATGCTACTTATAGAGGAGATGTAAAAATTAAAGAAGAAGCAAGAGGATCATACTCAATGATAAAATGTGACACTTTAATACTTGATAAAGATAGTATTAGTGACACAATTCCAACAAATATAGTATCTAATAATACAAGTTCCATTGAACATGAAGCAACAGTGTCTAAAATAAATGATACCAATATCTTTTATTTAGAAAGCAAAGGTATCCCAAAAGAGATGTGTGAAGAATTAATTATACTAGGATTTCTAGAAGAATTTAGAAAAGAACTTCCGATGGAGTATGCTGTTGAATTAAACCAAATTTTGAAAAGAAACTTGTAATTTTGAAAATTCTAAAGAAAAAGGATATAATTTTTTAAGAAATATAGTATATATATTAAAAAACTGGCTATAAATAATAATAAAATGCCAGCTTCTTTCTTTTGCAACTAATTTTATTATATGGTACTTTAAGTGTGAAAGGAGGAATAAAATGTTAAATAGTTTAATCTTAGTTGGTCGCCTAACTAAAGAAATTGACATTAAAGAAACTGAAAGTGGTAAGAAAGTGGGTACACTTTCTCTAGCAATACCAAGAAGTTTTAAAAATATGAATGGAGTTTATGAAACAGATTTTGTAAATTGTACTCTTTGGGAAGAAAAAGCCAAAATTGCTAAAGAGTATTGTAAAACAGGAGATATTGTTGGTATTAGAGGTAGACTTCAAAGCAATATTGTTAAAACTAATGAAGATACAAAATATTATTTAGAAGTAGTAGCAGACAAACTGTCTTTTTTGTCAAACAGGAAGAAAGAAGATGTCAAGAATAATGATAAATAGTCTTTTTTTCTCTTATTTTACAATAATTTTAAAATAATAGTTGACTTTTGCTAGAGAAAGGATTTATATTTTAATAAATAATTAATTAAGGAGAGACAAATATGCTTTTAAGTAAACGTTTAAAAGAGTTGCGTATATCTAATGGATTAACACAACGAGAGTTGGGCGAGCGTGTAAATGTTACAAAAGTAAGTATTTGTTGTTACGAAAGTGGCACGAGAACCCCAACTTTAGATACATTGACAAAATTAGGAAAGGTTTTTGATGTAGATGTAGACTATCTATTGGGGTATGATAGTCATGTGAAAGAAAAAGGCAAAAGTAAAAAAGTTATTAATATGGCTAAAGAAGAAATAGAGTTTATTACTGAAATACGTAAACTTGAAAATATTCATCAAACCATTATTGATAATCCAAAAGAGGTAATCGACATAATAAGTAAGGGATTAGATAATTAATCTCTTTTTAATTAGGTAAATAATATTGTAAACATACATACATATAATATATAATTTATTTAATTTAAATGGTGGTCCTTATGAATCAAAATTTTATTGTTAAGTTAGAAACAGAAAAATATCTAATAGGGAGTTTTGATGCCTATTTAGATATGTCAAAAACATTAATAAAAAACAACCCTGATTTTTCTAAAGAAATTGAATTAGATAATGGCTATAAATTAGTATCTCCAAAAATATTAGTAGAGAAAAATATTGATTTAAATAAAGTGCTAGCATCTCATATTAAAGCAATACAAAATAGAGAAAAATTTACAATTCCTCTTGGCGAAGATAAATATTTTTTACAAAATGGCAATGGTAACTATGGACTTTCTAAAGCTTTAATGAATTATAGTTATGTTATTTTAAATGAAAAAGATGACTACTCTGGTTATATTAACATATTAAGAAACAATGCTAATGGAAAGAATGCAGAAATTGAAATTGGAATAGATCCAAATTTACAACGCAAAGGTTTAGGAACCACAGTTATAAATAGATTTTATGATGAACCTTTTTCTATAGGATATGCAAGTGTAATTAGTGCAGTATTTGAATTTAATAATCCCTCATTAAAATTACATGATAAAGTAGCAGAGCTAAATGGTATAAGATTAGAAGCTTATTATATCAATGGTAAGTTATGGAATATGAATTATTATTCTAAAACTAATACTTTAATTGAAAAAATAAAAAGTAAGCATCTTTAAGTTATTATAATAATGTAAAATCTTGTTAAGAGTCTTGTAATTTAAGACTCTTTTAATTATTATTAAAGTAGGTGATTAACTATGATACTAGATATAATTAATAAGAAAGCAAATAACTATGAATTAACTAAAGAAGAATTAGAAACTATATTTATGGACTATTTAAAAGATGAAGTAAAAGATTATCAAATGAGTGCTTTCCTTATGGCTATTTGTATAAATGATATGAGTGATAGTGAAATATTTGCTCTTACTGATATCTTTATTAGAAGTGGGGAAGTTTTAGATTTAAGTTTTATTGATGGTGTTAAAGTAGATAAACATTCAACTGGTGGTGTAGGGGATAAAACAACCCTAATAGTTGCACCCCTAGTAGCTAGTTGTAATGTTCCCGTCATCAAAATGAGTGGAAGGGGGTTAGGATATACAGGTGGTACTATAGATAAATTAGAATCAATACCTGGTTTTAAAGTTGATTTAACAGAAGAAGAAATAAAAAGACAAGCGAAAGAAATTGGTATTGTTATAACAAGTCAAACTAAAGAATTAGCACCTCTTGATAAAAAAGTATATGCCCTTCGTGATGTTACCGCAACAACAAATTCTATTCCTCTAATCGCTAGTAGTATCATGAGCAAGAAAATAGCAGGTGGTGCAGATAAAATAGTAATAGATATCAAAGTAGGGAGTGGCGCTTTAATTAAAACAGAACAAGAAGCGGAAAGACTATCAAGTCTACTTATTAAGATAGGCTCTTATTATCAGAAAGAAGTAAGAACAGTTATATCTAATATGGATAGACCCCTAGGACATAATATAGGAAATAAATTAGAAGTATTAGAAGCAATAGAAGTATTAAAAAATAAAGAAAAAGGGCATTTGTTAGATCTTTCTATTGATCTTGCAACTAAAATGGTTTCTATGGGGAAGGAAATAAGTGAAACTGATGCTAAAAAGGAAGTATTAGAAAACCTAGAAAATGGTAAAGCCTTAAATAAATTTATAGAGTTTGTTAAATATCAAGACGGAAATTTAGAAGAACTAACTATAGAATCTAAAGTTTATAATATAAAAGCTAACAAAAGTGGTATTTTAAAAGATATTAATGCCTTATCTATAGCAAAATTAAGTGAGAGTTTAGGAGCAGGTCGTAAGAGTAAAGAAGATAAAATAGATTATAATGCCGGGGTAGTAATAAAAAAAGAAATAGGAGAAGAGATAAAAGAAGGGGACGTCCTTGCTAATCTTTATACAAACATTGATAATCCTAAATTTAATTTAGAAAAAATATTTGAGATTTCATAAAAACATATGACTTATAAAATTGATCTTATTAGGGGGTCAATTTTTAATTTTATTTAGAATATTTAATAAAAACTTTATAATTAGATAGAGAATATCCTAAATTTACATTTGCGTTTTAGTTAGTATTTAAAATTTCTTGAAAAATGCCTTATCTTTTGTTATACTTGCTATAAGGTAAGGTGATTATATGAGTTCTAAAAAAATGAATCAAAGAAGTCAAATAAAAAAAGGAAAGACAAAAAGAAGTGAAGACAAAATGGATAAAGCAATGAGTGATATAAAGAAAATTGGTATTATCTCATGTTGTTTAGTAGCTGTATTATTAGTAGTTGGTATTCTTGTTAAACCAAAGGAAAGTTATGCAGCTGGTTTTTTAGAGCAACTACCAAATAGCTTTTATTCAGGTATGACTACGGAAAATCAACACTTAATAAGCAATATCTCATTACCAAAGGAGTTTTATGGTACTAGTGGCAATGATAGATTAAGTTATATTTATTGTATGGATCATCGTTTAGGTATGATGGGAGCTACTGCTGAAAATCCGAGCCTTGCTCACTTGTATGAAAAAGGATCCTCTGTTAAATCAAACTTCAGTTTAGATGGTAGTGGGCGTAGTACAACTTATAATGGTTTAATTTACATTTTACAAAATGATACAATTACAGGAGACGGAGCTACTGACTATTATATTACTCAACTTGCTGTATGGTGGTATTTAGATAAGGCTAATGGATTTAGTGATGATTATAATTATACATCATATGATCTAAGTTCTGCTACACAAAGCGAAGAAAACAAATATGACGATTATGGTAATTATAAATTATATAATAATTTATCAGCAGCTGATAAGGATACAATAGCAACGGATACTACATATGGTCAGTATGTAGTTAGGTTAGTAGAAGGAGCAGTTGCTAATCAAGATAACTATAATGAAAATATTGGTAGCCAAGATATTACAATAGATACATCTAGTATTACCTATACAATAAATAATGATTATTTAGAAACTAGTGTAATTAGACCAACAAGTTCAAATTCTAGTCTTGAAAGTTATTCTATTAAAATTAATAATTCTGTTGGTAATCTAGAAATACTAGATGAAAATAATAATCCAATAAGTTCTAATAATATTAGTGCTAGCGAAGGTTTTAAATTAAGAGTTCCAATTAACGAAGTGCAAACTGAAAATTTTAAAGCTAATGTTACAGTTATAGGTAATTTCTCAAATTTCTATGATGCTTACGTTTATAACCCTAATCCAGCTGATCATTCTGGAGTGCAATTGCAAAGAGCATTGCTTGGTCTTATTGAAAAACCATCTGCTCCTACAACTATTGATTTAGAAGCACCAACAATTAATGTCCCAGATACAAACAGTACATCATATGTAGTATATGGAATAGGAGCACTTATTATAGTCGCTGGGATTGTCTTAATAGTTATGGCTAAAGGTCCAAAGAATGCAAAGAAAAAATAAAAACATAAAAAGCCAACTCTTTAAAGTTGGCTTTTTCTTCCTTATAGTAGGTATTTTAGTAATAATCAGTACACCTTTGAAAAAATTAAAGGAAGAAGTGTTTGAAGAAATGAGACTTGCTATCTTTCAGTCTAATATCAATAGCGAAAATACAACTATTAGTGATGTAAATACAGAAAATTTAACTGTAACTACAGAAAATACAGAAATTGCCAAAGAAAATGATAGGAAAGCTAACTATTCATATATCGGACAATTATCAATACCAAAGATTAATTTAAAAAGAGGCTTTGTATCTAAAGAATCTAAATATAATAATATAGAATATAATATAACTATCGCTAATGAAGCTGATTATCCTGATGTACCAATGGGTAACTTCATATTAATGGCTCATTCAGGTAATGCCTATATCTCCTTTTTTGATAGGTTATACAAATTAGAAATAGGAGATGAAGCTAGTGTTAGTTATAATGCAGTTACTTATAATTACCGATTAACCAATATATATAATCAAGCTAAAACAGGTACAGTAGCAATATATCGTAACCCAATTGTTAAAACCTTAACCCTGATTACTTGTACTCATAACGATGATTATAATCAAACCATTTACATTTTTGAAGAAATATAAGAATAAAAAAGATCAGGCTTCTATGATGAAGCAGAATGAAGATTTAAGTATAATAGAACAAATTATGACATTTTTAACTCTGCCATTTCAATCATTTTTAACTATTGAAATATTATTAATCTTTATTATTCTATATATATTTCTTCTATATAACGAAAAAAGACAAAGTAAGAAAGTAAAAATAATTTTAACCGCCCTAATAATTTTCTTCTTCTCACTATTAGTATTTTACTTTTCAAATGATATTATAGTTGTATTAAACGAAGTCATTAAAACTATAATGAGATGTTTCTATTTTCCTAATATTGTCTTTTATATTCTAACAGTTATAATTTCCTTAACTACCCTAATTTATACAATGCTTAAAGGAAGATTAACTAAACTAAATAAAGTCATAACCTACACTTTTACTATTATCCATCTTTTCCTATTTACTAACTTTATATCACTTGCAATTACAAATAACACCCCATTAATAGATAATGCTAATATTTATCAAAATGACCAAATGTTAATAATAGTTTTATTCAGTCAAATTATCTTTATACTTCTAATTATATACAAACTAATCTATCATTTTTGTTATATTAGACATGAAAAATTGAAAAATATATAATAAAATGCTATAATATCTAGGAAGTGAGGTAATTATGAAGAAAAAAATAATTAAGCTTAAAGATAAATTTTTAAAAACGTTAAAAAGAATAAAAGAAGAAAAAATTATAAGCAGTTATTTTAAAAAAAATCGCTTATTTGTTATCTACTTAATAGTATGTGTCCTAAATTCTACACTACTTAGAGTTTTTACTATACCAACTATGGAAAATTACTTATCATTTAAACCAATAGTAGCAGATTTTGCTGTTGTTATTATCATAGGTTCTTTTTCATATTTATTTAAAGGTAAAAAAAGGTATATTTATTTATTGGTATGGACAGTAATTTTTACTGCTATATGTACTATAAATTCAGCTTATTACACTTTCTATACATCATTTGCAAGTGTATCAATGGTATCCCTTACCCAGTATATAGGAGAAGTAGGAGACGCTGTTGTTGAAAATGTTTTACAATTAAAAGATTTACTTTATATAATACCACTGTTTTTCTTTATTTACTATTATCATCGTCTTGTAAAAAAAGATAAATATAAAATATATAGTAAAACAACACGTATTAAAAAGTTTAAAAATACAATTATAACAGGTGCAGTTGTATTGATTGTTTTCATAATTTCTTTATCAGGTCTTGAAGTAAGCAGATTTGTAAAACAATGGAACAGAGAATATATTGTTATGAGATTTGGTATTTACATGTATCAAGGTAATGATATTATAGCAAGTATCAGGCCTAAAATATCCGCAATGTTTGGCTATGATGATGCCAAAAAAGAATTTAATGAGTACTATAAAGACAAAACTGATGAACAAGATTATACTAATGAATATACTAATATCCTTGAAGGCCGTAATGTCATTGTAATTCATGCTGAATCTATGCAAGATATTGCCCTAAATAGAACTTTTAACGGTGAAGAAGTAACACCTAATTTAAATAGATTAATTGAAGAAGGTTTATTCTTTACAAACTTTTATTCACAAGTAAGTGTAGGAACAAGTAGTGATACGGAGCTTACCTTCAATACTAGTTTAATGCCAACTCAAAATGGAACTGCTTTTGTAAGTTATTTTGATAGAACTTATATTGCAACACCATCACTAATGAAAGAAAAGGGATATTATACCTTTAGCATGCATGCTAATAATGCCGACTTTTGGAACAGAAGGGCGATGCATGAGTCTTTAGGATATGATAAATTCTATAGTAAGGAAACATATGATGTTGATAAAGAAAATATTATTGGCCTAGGATTATCAGATAAAGAATTCTTTTCTCAATCAGTAGAAAAAATAAAGAAAATAAGTAAAGAACACGAAAAATACTATGGACTCTTAATAACATTAACAAACCATACCCCATTTTCAGATACTGACAAATATGGAGAGTTTGCAGTTACTATGAAAACAACCACTACAAATGAAGATGGTACAACAGAAGAAATAGAAGCACCTTATCTAGAAGGAACTAAATTAGGTAACTACTTTAAATCAGTTCACTATGCAGATGCAGCATTAGGAGAATTTTTCCAATCAATGGATGAAGCAGGACTTTTAGATAATACTGTTGTAATACTTTATGGTGACCATGATGCTAGGCTTCCAAGAAGTGATTATAACTTAATGAATAACTATGATCCACTTACAGATAGTGTTAAATCTAAAGATGACGAAACTTATGAAGAATATGATAGCTTTGACTATGAATTAGATCGTAAAGTTCCATTAATAATTTGGACTAAAGATGGTAAAGTAAAAGGTAAAGTTGATTACATGATGGGAATGTATGATGTTATGCCCACTATTGGTAATATGTTAGGTTTTTATAATAAGTATGCCTTAGGACATGATATTTTTGAAACTAAAGAAAATAATATTGTCGTATTCCCTAATGGTAATTGGATAACGAATAAGATGTATTATAATAGTCAAAAAGGAAAATATAAACTTCTAAAGGATGAAATAATAGATGAAGATTATATTAGTAATAACAATCTATATTCTGAAAAATTATTAGATATTTCTAATAAAGTGATTGTTTTTGACTTGTTTAATCCGAATAGTGAAGAAAAAGTAAGTACAGTTAATAAAGTAGAGACTAAAGGGAATTAGAAGGGAGTAAACAATGAGACTAAAGAAGAAAGTAAAAGTAATATTATCATTAGCAATTATATTAATAATGGCAGGATTAATCTTCCTCGCATATGAAAGCTTTAGACCTAAAGATACTAAAACTGCAAATATTGAAAATGAAATAGAAGAATATGGCTATACCTTAAAATCTACAAGAGATGATGGATATAAAAAGATGTTTCGAAAACTACAAACTATTTTAAATGAAGATGAAGTGGATGAAAAGTCCTATCTTGAACAAATTAGTAAAATGTTTATAATGGATTTCTATACTTTAGATGATAAACTTGCTAATACAGATGTAGGTGGAATTGATTTTGTACATACTGATGCTAAAACTAACTTTTTAGAAAAAGCAGAAGATACAGTATATAAGTATGTAGAAAGTGATATTTATGGTAATAGAGATCAAGACTTACCAGAAGTTACTGAAGTAACAGTTGAAAATATAGAAAATATAGAATATACTATAGGAACAGATTTTACGGATGACTTTGCTTATCAGGTAGAAGTTTCTATAAAATATAAAGAAGATATGGATTATCCTACCAAAGCTACACTTATCTTTGTACATGAAGATAATAAACTTTCTTTAGTAGAAATGAAATAATATCTTCTTTTTCTTTAAAATAGAGTGATTCTGTATAATAAAAAATTGTAAAATTAACATCGTTATATAGGTCTAACAGAAGGACCTTGTTAGATTCACTAATAATGATAGGAGGATATAATGAATTACAAACTAATTGCTATGGATTTTGATAGCACACTTTTAAGAGATGATAAGACTATTTCCTCAAAAACTAAAAATATATTGAATTTATATAAAAAGTTGGGTTATTTAATAGTTGGGGTAACTGCAAGAACATTAGACAGTTCAAGGGCAGTAGCACCAGTAGATATATTTAATTATCTTATTATAAATAATGGAGCATCTATTTATAATGCCGATTATAATAATATGATTTATCAAAGAACTATTGATATTAACAGTGCTAAAGAAATTACAGGTAGAATAGAAGATTACTGTGACCAAATAGATTATATAACTGATAATATTTATTATACATATTTACAAAAGAAAAAGAGTAATCTTGATTTTATTAGAGATATTGATAGTGTGGATGAAATAGATGAACAAATAGCTAGAATGAATATATTTTTAAAAGATAAAAGCAAAGTAAATGATTACTATGAACTAATAAAAACTAGATACAAAGACATCAATTGTTTTATAATGCAAGATTCAGGAAGTACAGATAAGTGGCTTGTTTTAAATCCTAAAGGAGTAAACAAAGCGAATACCTTAAAAGAACTAGGTAAAATAGAAGATATAAGTTTAGATGAAATGATTTTCTTTGGCGATGGGTTAAATGATTTAGACGTAATGAAGGAAGTAGGCTTAAGTGTAGCGATGTATAATGCCTTAGATGAGATTAAAGAAAGTGCTAAAGAAATTACACAAACTAATAATGAAGACGGAATAGTAAAATTTTTGGATAAAAAACTAAATAGACAAAAAGTTAAGAAATTATAGAAAAGGTAGTGATTAATAATGGAAAGATTACAAAAAGTAATTGCAAATGCAGGAGTTGCCTCAAGACGTAAAGCAGAAGAGCTAATTAAAGAGGGTAGAGTAACTGTTAATGGTGTAAAAGTTACTGAATTAGGCACTAAAGTGACTAATAAAGATATAATTAAAGTAGATAGTAAACAAATTGAAAAAGAAAAGAAAGTTTATTATCTCCTTAATAAACCAAGAGGAGTAATAACAAGTGTTAATGATGATAAGGAAAGAAAGACAGTAGTTGACTTAATACCATGTAATGAGAGAATTTATCCTGTAGGTAGACTTGATTATGATACAACAGGAGTATTATTACTCACAAATGATGGAGAATTTGCTAATATACTTATGCATCCAAGTGATTTAGTAGAGAAAGTATATATTGTTAAAGTAAAGGGTATTATTAAAGGAGATACCATTAATACTATAAAAAATGGTATTACAATAGATGGAGTTTCTTATGAGAAAGCTAAAGTTAAGTTAAGAAAAACGGATTATAAAACAAATACTTCTATGCTTACAGTAACTATCCATGAAGGCCGTAACCATGAGGTTAAGAAGATTTTTGAAGCAGTAGGCTTTCCAGTCTTAAAATTAAGAAGAGAGCGAGAGTTTATCTTTGATTTAAAGGGCTTAAAGAGTGGAGAATATAGAAAACTAACCCCTAAAGAAGTCGCTATTGTCTATAGTTTAGCAAAAAAATAAGAGCATTTTATTTTGCTCTTTTATTTTTTTAATTTTCTTCTATTTCAATTGCACCAGTAGGGCAAGAATCTGCAGCATCTCTTACTTCATCTTGAAGTTCTTCTTTAACCTCTTCTACCTTTGCTTCACTTAATCCTTCATCATTAATTTCAAATACTTCATCACATATCGCTGCACATGCTCCACATCCAATGCAAGCATCTTTATTAACTTTTACTTTCATTTTTATCACCTCTGCTCTAATTATATCTTATTTTTATAATTTTGCCTACTTTAATTTTTTTTAATAGTATGATATTATTGAAATATATAGTAAAGTAGGTGATATCATGGGAAGAATGGATAGGTATGATTATACTAGTAACCAAAAAGTTAAGAGTAGAACTGAAAAAAATCAAAATATATATAATGATTTAGGGAGCCTAGAAAAGTATACAACTATAACGGATGTATCTAAAATAGAAGCCGTTGAATTAGATGCAGCTAAAAAGAATTATCGTACTAGAGAAGGATATCACAGCCTAAAAGATTATAATTTAGAAGTAGATAAACAATTATTTAGAAAAGAATTAGATGAGTTTAACTATTTATACAATAGTGATGAGCATAAAACTTATGATATTAATAGAGTTTTAGAAGAAGCAAAAGAGTTAAGAGAAAAAGATAATTTAGAAAGAAAAAGAAAACTTCATAATGAAAAATATAATATATTAGAAAGCAGTGAAGAAGATTTAGAAAAATTTAAAGAAGAAACTAAATTAAGACATAAACCTATTGAAAATGAAGAAGAGCTAGAAGAGTTGATTCATACTATTACTTCTAAAGAGTTAAGAGAAGAAATAGATAAAAGAGAATCTAATGAAAATACTAATACTTTACTTGGGGATTTAATGGCTACTAATGTAAATGAAGAAGTGTTAAAGCCTATCGCTACTAAAATAGAAAATAGTAAAATAGAAGATGACAGCAAAAAGATAGATAAAGTTAAGGAAAAAACAATAGCTTTGAAAGATGAAATCGATAAATCATTTTATACTAAAAGTCTTGATTTAAGTGAAGAAGATTTTGAAAATGATGATGAAATAGAGACAAAACCATCTAAACTATTAAGCTTTTTAAAGTTTATACTATCATTAGCTTTGATATTAGCAGTTGGTTTTGGTGTATATTATGTAATTACTAATTTTTAAAATATATATCAAATATTGAAAAGATTTGATAATAGATTAATAAATGATAGAAAGGAAACAGTAATTTTGATGATAAATATTAAAGAAAAGGTGTACCAAAATTATACTAGCACCCGTTTACAGAAAGTTACCTGAGGGGGGAGAGGAGTTTAGTAGATTAAGTAATAAAATTACTTTCTTTCATCATGTCATAAGAACAGGATAATTATATCTTGTTCTTTTTAATGTGCATTAATGGAAGGAGTAATATATAATGAAAAAGAAAAAAGTAACAGTAATTGTAATAAGTATATTAATAATATTAATTCTATTACTAGCACTATCCTTTGCTTTCCTTAAAACCCAGTTATCTGGAACAGAGGGAATAGTAAAAGTGGGAGAATTAGAATTAGTACTAAATGAGACAAGTGAAGGAATAAGGTTAGATAATGCTATAGGACTAAGTGATAGTGAGGGATTATCATTAGATAGTTCCACCTTTAAATTAATAAATAACGGAGATAAAGCTGTAGATTATATAATTTATTTAGATGATAATATGATAGGAGATACTGATACTAGAATAGACGATAAATATTTAAAATATAATCTAAATAAAAATGGTGAAAATACTGGACCAACACTTTTAACAAGTGTTGGAAGTAATAAAAATAGAGTATTAGATTCTGGAACAATAGAAGGAAAAGGAACAAATGAGTATAGTTTAAACCTTTGGATAACTAGTGATGTAGATGGAAATTATAGTGGCCAAGTATTTAGTGGGAAGTTAAGAGTAGAAGTATCTCAAGAAAGACTAAAACCAAATACCCCAGAGCTTGATACCAATATGATAGCGGTAAGATATAATGGAAGTGACTTTTTAAAAGCAGATGGTAGTACAAATAGTTGGTATAACTATGATAAGCAAGAATGGGCCAATGCTGTAAC